>Ga0207709_10000164_pt1 | contig 91154 bp, 78 predicted proteins | sample KBSM34metaG_FD_184397 | JGI IMG/M metagenome (GOLD analysis project Ga0207709, IMG submission 184397) | Miscanthus rhizosphere microbial communities from Kellogg Biological Station, Michigan, USA - KBS M3-4 metaG (SPAdes) (version 2) | ecosystem: Host-associated > Plants > Roots > Rhizosphere >... | reverse complement strand
CGCCTGGTGAAAGGCGCCTACTGGGACAGCGAGATCAAGCGCGCCCAGGTCGAAGGCCTGGAAGGCTATCCGGTCTACACCCGCAAGGTGTACACCGACGTTTCCTACATCGCCTGCGCACGCAAGCTGCTGTCGGTGCCGGAAGTCATCTACCCGCAGTTCGCCACCCACAACGCCCACACTCTGTCGGCGATCTACCACATTGCCGGTCAGAACTATTACCCCGGCCAGTACGAGTTCCAGTGCCTGCACGGCATGGGCGAACCGCTGTACGAGCAAGTGGTGGGCAAGGTTGCCGAGGGCAAGCTGAACCGTCCATGCCGCGTCTATGCACCGGTGGGCACCCACGAAACCCTGCTGGCCTACCTGGTACGCCGGCTGCTGGAAAACGGCGCCAACACCTCGTTCGTCAACCGTATCGCCGACCAGTCGATCTCGATCCAGGAACTGGTGGCCGATCCGGTGACCCAGATCGAACAGATGGCCACCCTGGAAGGCGGCTTCGGCCTGCCGCACCCGCGCATTCCGCTGCCGCGTGACCTGTATGGCGCCGAGCGTGCCAACTCCGCCGGCATCGACATGGCCAACGAACACCGCCTGGCGTCGCTGTCCTGCGCACTGCTGGCCACCGCCCACAACAACTGGAAAGCCGCACCGATGCTCGGTTGCGCCGCCAGCAGCGAAACCCCGGCGCCGGTACTCAACCCGTCGGACCATCGCGACGTGGTGGGCCATGTCCAAGAAGCCACGGTGGAAGACGTCGACAACGCCATCCAGTGCGCCCTCAACGCCGCACCGATCTGGCAGGCCACGCCGCCGGCCGAACGCGCTGCAATCCTGGAACGCGCCGCCGACCTGATGGAAGGCGAGATCCAGCCGCTGATGGGCCTGCTGGCCCGCGAAGCCGGCAAGACCTTCGCCAACGCCATCGCCGAAGTGCGTGAAGCCGTGGACTTCCTGCGCTACTACGCGGTGCAGGCCCGCAACGACTTCAGCAACGACGCCCACCGTCCGCTGGGTCCTGTGGTGTGCATCAGCCCATGGAACTTCCCGCTGGCGATCTTCAGTGGCCAGGTCGCCGCAGCCTTGGCTGCCGGCAACCCGGTCCTGGCCAAACCGGCCGAACAGACTCCGCTGGTAGCCGCCCAGGCCGTGCGCCTGCTGCTCGAAGCCGGGATTCCCGAAGGCGTGCTGCAACTGCTGCCGGGCCAGGGCGAAAGCGTCGGTGCCCGCCTGGTAGGTGACGAGCGCGTCAAGGGCGTGATGTTCACCGGCTCCACTGAAGTTGCGCGCCTGCTGCAACGCAACATCGCCGGGCGTCTGGACAACCAGGGCCGGCCGATCCCGCTGATCGCCGAAACCGGTGGCCAGAACGCCATGATCGTCGACTCCTCGGCCCTGACCGAACAGGTGGTCATTGACGTGGTGTCCTCGGCCTTCGACAGTGCCGGCCAGCGTTGCTCGGCCCTGCGCGTGCTGTGCCTGCAGGAAGATTCCGCCGACCGCGTGATCGAAATGCTCAAGGGCGCCATGGCCGAAAACCGCCTGGGCAACCCTGAGCGCCTGTCGGTGGACATCGGCCCGGTGATCGACGCCGAAGCCAAGGCCGGCATCGAGAAGCACATCCAGGCCATGCGCGACAAAGGTCGCAACGTGTACCAGATGGCCATCGCCGACGGCGAAGAATGCAAGCGCGGCACCTTTGTCATGCCGACCCTGATCGAGCTGGAAAGCTTCGACGAGCTGCAGCGCGAGATCTTCGGTCCGGTGCTGCACGTGGTGCGCTACAAGCGCAAGGAAATCGACCAGCTGATCGCCCAGATCAACGCTTCCGGCTACGGCCTGACCCTGGGCGTGCACACCCGGATCGACGAGACCATCGCCAAGGTGGTGGACAACGTCCACGCCGGTAACGTCTACGTCAACCGCAACATCGTCGGTGCCGTGGTCGGCGTGCAGCCGTTCGGCGGCGAAGGCCTGTCGGGCACCGGCCCGAAAGCCGGCGGCCCGCTGTACCTGTACCGCCTGCTGTCGACCCGCCCGGTGGATGCCATCAAGCAGTCCTTTGCCCGTGGCGACGCCGAGTACGCCCCGGACCTGCGCCTGCGCGAAGTCCTCAGCAAGCCGTTGAACGCCCTGCAAGCCTGGGCCGAGAGCAGCAAGCTGGCGGAACTGGCGATCCTGTGCAAACAGTTCGCCGGCCAGTCCCAGAGCGGCATCACCCGGCAGTTGACCGGCCCTACCGGCGAGCGCAACAGCTACGCCATCCTGCCCCGCGAGCACGTCCTGTGCCTGGCGGAAGTCGAGGGTGACCTGCTGACCCAACTGGCAGCCGTGCTGGCCGTCGGTGGCTCGGCGGTGTGGCCGGAAAGCGAGATCAGCAAGGCGCTGTTCGCCCGCTTGCCGAAGGAAGTCCAGGCACGCATCCAGCGCGTGGCCGACTGGAGCAAGGACGAAGTGGTATTCGACGCCGTCCTGCACCACGGTGATTCCGACCAGCTGCGCAGCGTCTGCCAGCAGGTGGCCCAGCGTGCCGGTGCCATCGTCGGCGTCCAGGGTCTGTCCCAGGGCGAGACCGCGATTGCCCTGGAGCGCCTGGTGATTGAGCGCGCCCTGAGCGTCAACACCGCAGCGGCCGGCGGCAACGCCAGCCTGATGACCATCGGCTGATCGCCGAAGGTTCTGCTGCATCGATGGGCGCCCTGACCGGCGCCCATTTTTTTTGCCCGTCCTCTGTAGGAGCCGGCTTGCCGGCGAAGAGGCCCTTGAGCCCTGCATCACCCTCCCATGACGCCTTCGCGGGCGAGCCCGCTCCTGCAGAAGCCGACGCCTATTGAGGTTTTTTGGGCTTTGCATCACCGAAATCAATCTTGCTATCCAGCCTTCATTCACGCGCCTAGACTCGGCCCATTCCCTATCCCACAGGTATGCCGCCATGTCCGAGACGCTGCTCAGTTCCCGCAATCTGGCCTTCGAACTGTATGAGGTACTCGACGCCGAGGGCCTGACCCAGCGCGAGCGGTTTGCCGAGCACAACCGGGAAACCTTCGACGCCGCCCTGGGCACCGCCCGCAGCATCGCCGAGAAGTTCTTCGCCCCGCACAACCGCAAGGGCGATGAGCACGAGCCACGCTACGAAGACGGCCAGGCGGTGCTGATCCCCGAAGTGAAACCGGCGGTGGATGCGTTCCTCGAAGCCGGCTTCCTGAATGCCGCCCGCAGTTTCGAGGCCGGCGGCATGCAACTGCCAACCCTGCTGTCCCAGGCCTGCTTCGCCCACTTCCAGGCGGCCAACGCGGCCTCGACCTCCTACCCGTTCCTGACCATGGGCGCCGCCAACCTGATCGAGAGCTTCGGCACCGAAGAACAGAAACAACGCTTCCTGCAGCCGATGATCGACGGTCGCTTCTTCGGCACCATGGCCCTGACCGAGCCCCATGCCGGCTCGTCGCTATCGGATATCCGCACCCGTGCCGAACCGGCCGCCGACGGCAGCTACCGGCTCAAGGGCAACAAGATCTTCATTTCCGGCGGCGACCACCCGCTGTCGGAAAACATCGTGCACATGGTCCTGGCCAAGCTGCCGGACGCGCCGCCCGGGGTGAAGGGCATTTCGCTGTTTATCGTGCCCAAGTTCCTGGTCAACGACGACGGCAGCCTGGGGCCGCGCAACGATGTGCTGCTGGCCGGGCTGTTCCACAAGATGGGCTGGCGCGGCACCACCTCCACCGCGCTGAACTTCGGCGATAACGGCCAGTGCGTGGGGTATCTGGTGGGCAAGCCCCATCACGGCCTGAGCTACATGTTCCAGATGATGAACGAGGCACGGATCGGCGTCGGCATGGGGGCGGTGATGCTCGGCTACGCCGGCTACCTGTACTCCCTGGAATACGCCCGCGAACGCCCGCAAGGTCGCCTGCCGGACAGCAAGGACCCGAGCACCGCGCCGGTGGCGATCATCCAGCACGCCGATGTGCGGCGCATGTTGCTGACCCAGAAGGCCTACGTCGAAGGCGCCTTCGACCTGGGGCTGTACGCGGCGCGGCTGTTCGACGACACCACCACCCTGGCCGATGCGGCCGAGCGCCAGCAGGCCCACGAACTGCTGGACCTGCTGACCCCGATCGTCAAGTCCTGGCCTTCAGAGTTCTGCCTGAAGGCCAACGAACTGGCGATCCAGATTCTCGGCGGCCACGGCTATACCCGGGAGTACCCGGTGGAGCAGTACTACCGCGACAACCGCCTGAACCCGATTCACGAAGGCACCCACGGCATCCAGTCCCTGGACCTGCTGGGACGCAAGCTGGCGCAGAACGGCGGCGCCGGGCTCAAGCGCCTGGTACGCCTGATTGCCGAGACCGGCGAGCGGGCCCGCGCCCATCAATCACTGGACGCCCTGCGCCTGCCCCTGGAACAACTGGTAACGCGCCTGCAAAGCGTGACGCTGGGGTTGCTGGGTGACCTGGCCAGCGGCAAGGTCACCGGCACCCTGGCCAACTCGGCGCTGTATCTGAAAGCCTTCGGCCATGCGGTGATCGGCTGGCGCTGGCTGGAACAGGCCATCCGGGCCGAGGAAGGACTGGCGCGAGCAGTGGCGGCGGATCGGGATTTCTACCTGGGCAAGTTGCAGGCCGCGCGCTACTTCCTGACCTGGGAAGTGCCAGGCTGCCAGCACGAGCTGGCACTGCTGGAAGCGCGGGACGATACCTGCCTGAGCATGCAGGACGCCTGGTTCTGAGGCCACCCAGGAGCCGGCTGCCGACGAAGGCGCCCGGCCTGACGCACCGCGGCGCATGGCTCGCTGGCAAGCCAGCTCCTACACCAGGCGCCATTGCTCCCCGCAGGAGCCGGCTTGCCGGCGAAGGCGCCCGGCCTGACGCACCGCGGCGGGTGGTCAGTGCAGCTTGAAGCCGCCCACCTGTCGGGCCAGGTCCTCGGAGAGGCGCTGCAGGGTCCGGCAGTCTTCACGACAGGCCTGGACTTCGGCCGCGGTGGCCCGGGCCAGATCGGAGATGCCCTGGACATTGCGGTTGATCTCTTCGGTCACCGCCGACTGCTCCTCGGTGGCAGTGGCCACTTGCTGGTTCATGTCGCTGATGTGCTCAACCTGCCCGGTAATCGCTGTCAGCGAAGCCCCGGTCTGCTGGCTGGACTGCACCCCGGTACCCGTGGCCGACTGCCCGGCATGCATGGAGGCCACGGCATTCTCCGCGCCCTGCTTGAGGCTCTGGATCATCTGCTGGATCTCGTCGGTGGAAGCCTGGGTGCGCTGGGCCAGGGTCCGCACTTCGTCCGCCACCACGGCAAAGCCACGGCCCATTTCCCCGGCACGGGCTGCCTCGATAGCCGCATTGAGGGCCAGCAGGTTGGTCTGCTCGGAGACCCCGCGGATCACCGCCAATACCTGATCGATGGAGGCCACCTGATGCGCCAGTTCACTGACAGCGCTGGCGGCCAGGGCAATTTCCCCGGACATGCTTTCGATGTGCCGGATCGAGCCGTCCACCACCCCCTGGGCCAGCTGGGCCTCATCCCGGGCCGCCTGGGACGCATCGGCCGCCTGCCCGGCATTGCGCGCGATGTCCTGGACGGTCAGGCCCATCTGGTGCACGGCCGTGGCCACCATGTCGGTCATTTCCTGCTGCCGCCCCGAGCGCTCGGCAGTGTTCTCCACCACCGCCGCCACCTGCCCCACGGATGAGCGCAGACGCTCGGTGGTGGCCAGCACTTCGCCGATCATGCCGTGCTGGCTGTCGAGAAAACGATTGAAGCCCCGGGCCAGGTCCCCCAGCTCGTCGGCCCGGCTGGCATCCAGGCGCAGGGTCAGGTCGCCACCACCACTGCCGATGGCTACCAGCCCGGCGGTCACCTGGCGCACCGGCCGCACCAGGCCGCGAGCCAGCCAGATCACCAGCAGCAGGCAGACCAGGGCGATAGCCAGGCCGATGCCGGTGGTCAGCCACAAGGTTTGCCGGGCATCGGCGTAGATCTGCGCTTCGGGCACCTCGGCCACCAGCGACCACCCCATGCCCCGCAGTGGCAGGCTCAGGGCCACAAAGTCTTCGCCGTCGCGCACGAACCGGCTGCTGGCCAACCCCTCGTGCCCCATGACCGCCTGGGCGGCCGACTCGCCGATCTGCTCGGACAGGTGCCGCTTGCCACTGAACTGCGCCTCGGGGTGAACCTGGATCAAGCCGTCGGCGCGCACCAGATAGACCTTGCCGCGCTCGCCGAAGCTGAAGTCATGGATCAGTTGCGACAGCGCCTGCATCTTCAGCCCGAGCCCGGCCACCCCCACCAGCTTGCCGTCCTTCTTGACCCGCATGTCGATGAACATCGCCAACTCGCCGGTGGCCACATCGGTGTCGATGTTGAGCAGCCGCGGCTTGTCGCTGTCGATGAAGCTGTAGAACCAGGCGTCCTTGGGATTGGAACGGCTGAGGGTGCGATCCAGCCCCTTCTCGTTGTAGTAGTGGTTGGTCGCGGTGCCCACCATCAAGGTGGTGAAGGCCTGATTTTCGGCGCGGATGCCTTCCAGGTAGTCGACGAACACCTGGGCCTGGGCCGGATCCTCGCCGCCTGCCAGCCAATCGCGCAGCATGCCGTTGCTGGCAATGTCCCGGGCGACCGTCAGCGGCTGGGCGAGGATGCGTTCGATATCGTTGCGCATGGCTTCGATGCTCGAAGGCAGCGCCTTGTCCACCAGGTAGTTCTGGGTCAGGTGGTTGATCACCACGGTGTAGACCGCCACCACCACCAGCAGGCTGACCAGCAGGGCCGAGCCCATGCTGAGGACGAGTTGCCATTGAATACTGCGTCGCCAGAATTGCATGGAACACCTCTTTCTTATTGGTATAAGAGGCTGAAATGTCGCGCCAGCCGCGGAAGGTTGTATACAAACATTAGTTATGTTTGTCCAACCTATAACCCTGCGGCTGTATGCAATTCCGTCAGTTCTGTTGAATGGTCTTGGCAATGACCTCGACGGTGGCGCTCACTTGCTCCTGATAGCGCTCCAGTTCCTGGGCGTGGCGCTTCTGCATCTCGATCTGCTGCGAGCACAGGTTCATCGCCGCCAGCACCAGCAGGCGCTCGCCGATCAGCGTCGGGTACTTCTTCTTGGTGTCGGCCAGGGCCGCCTTGAGCATCAGCGCAGCGTCCATCAGGGTCTGTTCTTCCCCGGCCGGCGCCTTGATCGAGTAATCCTCCCCCAAGATCGAAACGACCTTCACTCCATCGATGTGATGTCTCATGGATTGGCCGGGCTCGCGCTGACACGCTCAACCAGCGCCTGGATCCGGGCAGCGGTGGCGCCTTGCTTTTCTTCCTGCTCCATCAGGCTCAGTTGCAGGCTTTCGTTTTCATCCTTGGCCTGGTCCAGTTGTTCCTTGAGGGCTGCGTTCGTACCGAGCAGTTCCTGGTTCTGTACCACCAGGTCGCTGACCAGCTGTTCCAATTGGCTGAGGGATGCTTCCAACATTTTGATCTTCCGGGCTTTTTGCAAAGGGCGCGTACGATAAAGAAAAGTCACCCTGGATGCCAGGGTTATCCAGGCGCAAAGCCTTGATTTTACTGGCGATGACCCTTCCGCGAGAGCTGTTAGAGACTGTCATTCTGCGCTCCGGTTCCTGACGCCTCGTCGGAGTCTCGGACTTTTATGAACTTTCCCAGTTACGCATAAGAAATTTCTGAAACTGCATCCGCCGGTTCAAGAAGCCATTGTTCAACGCGATAGACAGGTACGTCCCTGATCCTGCCAGCGCAATAAAGCGCTCACCCGAGGTAATGTCCATGTCCCTGCGCTCCCTGAATATTGCCCCGAGGGCCTTCCTCGGATTTGCCCTGATCGGCTGCCTGATGCTGTTTCTCGGGGTGTTCGCCCTGAATCAGATGGGCAAGATCCGCTCAGCCACCGAGCGCATGAGCCAGGACACCATCCCGAGCATCAAGAGCGTCGATGAATTCACCCAGCTCAGCCTGCGCCAACGGGTCCAGGCCTACCGGCTGCTGCTCAACCGCGAACCCCAGGCCCAGCAGCAGACCCTGGATGCCATCGACCAGCGCAACCAGAAGATCGAAGAAGCCCGGGCCCAGTACCTGAAGCTCATCAGCAGCCCCGAGGAGCGCCTTGCCTACGAGCAATACAGCACGCTGCTGAGCCACCACCGGCAGTTGGAGAGCCAACTGATCGAGCTGTCGCACAACAACCAGCTTGAGGCCATGCAACAACTGCTCAATACCGACCTGATGGACAGCGCCGAAAAGATCAACGCGGTCCTCAACCAACTGGTGGAGATCAACAGCCATTACGCCACCGTCGCCGACGATGATGCTGCCGCTCAGTACCGCAGAGCCTTCAATCTGGTGGTGGGGCTGCTGGTGCTGGCCAGCGCCCTGACCCTGCTGTTCGCCTGGCGCCTGATCCGCAGCATCACCCAGCCCATCGCCAATGCCCTGAGGGCCGCCGAAGAGATCGCCGAAGGCAACCTGACCCGCCCCATCACGGTCGATGGCAGCGACGAAGCCGGGCGCCTGCTGCAAGCCATGGTCACGATGCAGGAAAAGCTGCGCGACACCCTGCAGAGTATTTCCGGCTCCGCCCATCAGTTGGCGTCGGCGGCCGAAGAGCTCAACAGCGTCACCGAGGAAGGCGCCCGCGGCCTGACCCAGCAGAACAACGAGATCGAACAGGCCGCCACCGCGGTCAATGAAATGACCAGCGCCGTGGAGGAAGTGGCGCGCAATGCGGTGAGCACCTCCGAAGCCTCGAAGAGCGCCACCACTTCCGCCAGCGACGGCCGCGACCTGGTGCGCGAAACCGTGTCGGCCATCGAGCGCATGAGCTCCGACGTGCAAGGCACCGCCAGCCTGATCGGCGACCTGGCCAACGAGTCCCGGGACATCGGCAAGGTGCTGGACGTGATTCGCGGCCTGGCCGACCAGACCAACCTGCTGGCCCTCAATGCCGCCATCGAGGCTGCCCGTGCCGGTGAGGCCGGTCGCGGTTTTGCCGTGGTCGCCGACGAAGTCCGCGCCCTGGCCCACCGCACCCAGCAGTCCACCAGCGAAATCGAACGCATGATCGGCAGCATCCAGAGCGGCACCGAGCACGCCGTGGACTCCATGCGCAACAGCACCGAACGCGCCGAATCGACCCTGAGCATCGCCCGGGGGGCCGGCCAGTCCCTGGACACCATCAACAGCGCCATCAGCGAAATCAACGAACGCAACCTGGTGATCGCCAGCGCCGCTGAAGAACAGGCCCAGGTGGCCCGTGAAGTGGACCGCAACCTGGTGAACATCCGCGACCTGTCGGTACAGTCCACCACCGGTGCCAACCAGACCCAGGCCGCCAGCAGCGAGCTGTCACGCCTGGCGGTCGACCTGAACAACCTGGTAACCCGATTCAAGCTCTGAAGCCCTTGCGCCCTGCTCCAGCTCCCGCCGTTGAGCGGTGGGGGCTGGTGAGGGTGGCGTTCAAGGCACCCCAGCAGGCAGGTACCGGACAGGCTTAATCCACGGCGAGACTCAAGACTTTAGTCGTACGACCGATAAGTCACGGTAGAGTCAGTCTCAAGCCCCGCACGGATGCGCCCTTTTTGGTACCTACCATGTCCCTTCGTAATATGAATATCGCTCCGCGGGCCTTCCTCGGCTTCGCCATGATCGGCGGCTTGATGCTGATCCTCGGGGTGTTCGCCCTGAACCAGATGAGCAAGATCCGCGGCGCCGCCGAAGACATCACGTCGAGCAGCGTGCCAAGCATCAAGAGCCTCGACGAATTCACCCAGTTGACCCTGCGCCTGCGGGTGCTGTCCTACCGCTTGCTGGTGAACCGTGAGCCGGACGTGCAGCAAAAGACCATCGAACTGCTGGAAATGCGCAACCAGCAGATCCGCGCCGCCCAGGTCATCTACGAAAAATTCATCACCAGCCCGGAAGAAAAATCCGCCTACGAGCAGTACCTCCAACTGCTGGGCCAGTACCGGCAGATCGAAGAGCGGATGAAGAGCCTGTCGCGCAACAATCAGGTGGATGAGCTGCGCAACTTGCTCAATACCGAACTGCTGAACAACTCCGAATCCATGAACACCGTGCTCAACCGCTTGCTGGAGATCAACACCCAGCAGACCGTGGACACCAACCAGCAAGCCGCCGAGCAGTACTCCTCGGCCTTCAACCTGGTGGTGGCGCTGCTGGTGCTGGCTACTGGCCTGACCTTCCTCTTCGCCTGGCTGCTGACCCGCAGCATCACCCAGCCCATCGCCAACGCCCTGGGCGCCGCCGAGGAAATCGCCGAGGGCAACCTGACCCGGCCGATCAAGGTCGATGGCAGTGACGAGGCCGGGCGCCTGTTGCAGGCCATGGCCAAGATGCAGGAAAAACTGCGCGACACCCTGCAGCGCATCTCCGGTTCCGCCACCCAGTTGGCTTCGGCGGCCGAAGAGCTCAACAGCGTCACCGAGGAAAGCGCCCGCGGCCTGACCCAGCAGAACAACGAGATCGAACAGGCCGCCACCGCGGTCAACGAAATGACCAGCGCCGTGGAAGAAGTGGCACGCAATGCGGTGAGCACCTCCGAAGCCTCGAAGAATGCCACCGCCTCCGCCGGCGACGGCCGCGACCTGGTGCAGGAAACCGTGTCAGCCATCGAGCGCATGAGCTCCGACGTGCAAGGCACCGCCAGCCTGATCGGCGACCTGGCCAACGAGTCCCGGGACATCGGCAAGGTGCTGGACGTGATTCGCGGCCTGGCCGACCAGACCAACCTGCTGGCCCTCAATGCCGCCATCGAGGCTGCCCGTGCCGGTGAGGCCGGTCGCGGTTTTGCCGTGGTCGCCGACGAAGTCCGCGCCCTGGCCCACCGCACCCAGCAGTCCACCAGCGAAATCGAACGCATGATCGGCAGCATCCAGAGCGGCACCGAGCACGCCGTGGATTCCATGCGCAACAGCACCGAACGCGCCGAATCGACCCTGAATATCGCCCGGGGTGCCGGCCTGTCCCTGGACACCATCAACAGCGCCATCATCGAGATCAACGAACGCAACCTGGTAATCGCCAGCGCCGCTGAAGAACAGGCCCAGGTGGCCCGGGAAGTGGACCGCAACCTGGTGAACATCCGCGACTTGTCGGTGCAGTCCTCCACCGGTGCCAACCAGACCAGTGCAGCCAGCAACGAGCTGTCGCGCCTGGCCGTGGACCTCAACGGCATGGTTGCCCGCTTCCGCCTCTGAAACACCCCGCCAGCCCTGGATGGCGCCAGTAAAACGGCGCCGGAATTCGCACCTGGGGAATCCGCCACTGTCGCCAAAAGCTTTTTGACAGTGGCGTATTTCAACAGGTTAGAATCGCTGGCACGCAGACTGCATGGTCAGCCTGCGCCCGCCTTTTTCGCCCTGGAGTACTGCCTTTGAATGCGACGACCATCAACAGCCTGTTCTTGATCGGCGCGTTGCTGGTAGGTGCGAGCATTCTGGTGAGTTCACTTTCATCGCGCCTGGGCATCCCGATCCTGGTGATCATCCTGGCCGTGGGCATGACCGCCGGGGTGGACGGCGGCGGCATCATCTTCGACAACTACCCGACCGCCTACCTGGTGGGCAACCTGGCCCTGGCCGTGATCCTGCTGGATGGCGGTCTGCGTACCCGGGTCGCGAGCTTCCGCGTGGCCCTGTGGCCGGCGCTGTCCCTGGCCACGGTGGGGGTGCTGATCACCACTGGCCTGACCGGCATGGCAGCCGCCTGGCTGTTCGACCTCAACCTGATCCAGGGCCTGCTGATCGGCGCCATCGTCGGCTCCACCGACGCCGCCGCGGTGTTCTCGCTGCTGGGGGGCAAGGGCCTCAACGAGCGGGTCACCGCCAGCCTGGAGATCGAATCCGGCAGCAACGACCCGATGGCGGTGTTCCTCACCGTAACCCTGATCGACATGCTCGCCAGCGGCCACACCGGCCTGCACTGGAGCCTGCTGACGGACCTGATCCGCGAGTTCGGCATCGGCGCGGTGATCGGCCTGGGCGGTGGCTGGCTGATGTTGCAACTGGTCAACCGCATCCACCTGGCCACCGGCCTGTACCCGATCCTGGTGGTGGCCGGCGGCCTGGTGGTGTTCGCCCTGACCAACGCCCTGCACGGCAGCGGCTTCCTCGCCGTGTACCTGTGCGGCCTGGTAATCGGCAACCGCCCGGTACGCAGCCGCCACGGCATCCTGCACATGCTCGACGGCATGGCCTGGCTGGCACAGATCGGCATGTTCCTGGTGCTGGGGCTGCTGGTCACCCCCCACGACCTGCTGCCCATCGCCCTGCCGGCCCTGGGCCTGGCGCTGTGGATGATCCTGTTCGCCCGACCGCTGTCGGTGCTGGTGGGCCTGGCGCCGTTCAAGGCCTTCCATGGCCGGGAAAAGGCCTTCATTTCCTGGGTCGGACTGCGCGGTGCGGTACCGATCATTCTCGCGGTGTTCCCGCTGATGGCCGGGCTGCCCAATGCCCAGCTGTACTTCAACCTGGCGTTCTTCATCGTCCTGATCTCGCTGCTGGTGCAGGGCACCAGCCTGCCGTGGGTGGCCAAGTGGCTGAAGGTGACGGTTCCACCGGAGCCGGCACCGATCTCCCGGGCGGCCCTGGAAGTCCACGTCACCAGCGAGTGGGAGCTGTTCGTCTACCGCCTGGGGGCGGAGAAATGGTGCATCGGCGCCGCCCTGCGGGAGCTGAAAATGCCCGAGGGCACGCGCATCGCCGCACTGTTTCGTGGCCAGCAACTGCTCCATCCGTCGGGTAGTACGGTGCTCGAAGCCGACGATCTGCTGTGCGTGATCGGCCATGAACACAACCTCCCGGCCTTGGGCAAACTCTTCAGCCAGGCTCCGGAACGCGGCCTGGACCTGCGCTTCTTCGGTGACTTCGTGCTCGAGGGCGATGCCCAGCTGGGCGCGGTCTCGGCGCTCTACGGGCTCAAGCTCGACGGCCAGGACGCAGACATGCCGCTGGGCGCCTTCATCGCCCAGAAGGTCGGTGGTGCACCGGTGGTCGGCGACCAGGTGGAATGGAACAACACCATCTGGACCGTGGCCGTGATGGACGGGAACAAGATCGGCAAGGTCGGCGTCAGATTCCCCGAAGGAAGTCGCCCCGGCCCCGGACTCTTCCTCTAAACTGCGGAACGCGTCAGCCCCCGGCATGGCGCCCCCTATTCCTACTTGCTTGACCGACCTCTATGCCTATCCTGCGTAAATTTTTCGCTGTTGCCCTGCTGGGCCTGAGCCTCTCTGTCGGCGCGGTACAGGGCGGTGACCCGCCCAGCGCCGAGGCGGTCCAGCAGAGCCTGGACAAGATCGCCGAGCGCAAACTGCCGGAGGCCGACCAGAAGGCCCTGCAGACCCTGCTGCAGAACACCCTGAACCAGCTGGCCAACAAGCAGAACTATGAGCAGCGCCTGAGCGATCTCAAGCAGCAATTGAGCAATGCCCCGCGCCAGACATCGGAAAACCAGCGCGAACTGGCCCGCCTGAAAGCCAGCAAAGTGGTCCCGGTGATCCAGCGCTACGGCTCGTTGCCGGTATCGCAGCTCGAACAGCTGCTGACCGAGCGCACCAGCCTGCAGGGCGACCTGCAAAAGGCCCTGGCCGACGCCAATACCCTGGACATCACCGCCCAGACCCGCCCCGAGCGCGCCCAGGCGGAGATCAGCAGCAGCCAGACGCGCATCCTGCAGATCAACGCCGCACTCAAATCCGGCAAGGACGGCGGCAAGCTGCTCAGCGCCGACCAGCGCAACCTGCTCAACGCCGAGCTGGCAGCGATCAACGCGCTGATCCCCCTGCGCCGCCAGGAACTGGCCGGCAACAGCCAATTGCAGGATCTGGGCAGTAGCCAGCATGACCTGCTGATGGAAAAGACCGCGCGCCTGGAGCAGGAAATCCAGGACCTGCAGACCCTGATCAACCAGAAGCGCCTGGCCCAGTCCCAGGAAACCGTGACCCAGCAGTCCATCGAGGCGCAGAAGGCCGGGAGCAGCAGCCTGCTGGCCACCGAGAGCGCCAGCAACCTCAGGCTCTCCGACTACCTGCTCAAAAGCACCGACCGCCTCAACGAACTGACCCAGCAGAACCTGCTGACCAAGCAGCAGCTGGACAGCGTGACCCAGAGCGATGCGGCCCTGGACGAGCAGATCAACGTGCTCAAGGGCAGCCTGCTGCTGTCGAAGATCCTCTATAAACAGAAGCAGGCCCTGCCGCGCCTGAAACTGGACCGCGACCTGGCGGACGAAATCGCCGACATCCGCCTCTATCAGTTCGAAGTCAATCAACAGCGCGAGCTGCTGGGCAGCCCCAGCACCTACGTCGACAACCTGCTCAAGAACCAACCCCCGGAACAGGTCACGCCACAACTGCGCCGGACCCTGATCGATCTCGCCATCACCCGCGCCGACCTGCTGGAACGCCTGAACCGCGAGCTGAGCGCGCTGCTCAATGAATCCATCACCCTGCAGTTGAACCAGAAGCAGCTGCTCAGCACCTCCCAGAGCCTGCGAGCGACCCTCGACGAGCAGATGTTCTGGATCCCCAGCAACAAGCCGCTGGACGCCGAGTGGCTGCAAAGCGTCCCCGTGCGCCTGGAGCGCCAGGTCACTACCCTGCCCTGGGCCTCCAGCCTCAGCGAACTGACCGACGGCCTGGCCCAGCGGCCACTGCTGTTCCTGCCCCTGGCGCTGCTGTTCGGCGCCCTGCTGTGGCGGCGCAAGGCCCTGTATGCGCGCCTGAACAAGGTGCACAAGGACATCGGCCATTTCAAACGCGACAGCCAGTGGCACACACCACTGGCGATCCTGGTGAACATCCTCCTGGCGATGCCGGTGACCCTGGTCCTGGCCCTGTGCGGCTACGCCCTGCAGATCGACGCCCGTGGGCAGAACGCCAACCTCGGCGCCGCGCTGCTGCAGATCGCCCAGGCCTGGCTGGTGTTCTATACCGCCTATCGGATCCTCGCCCCCGGCGGCGTGGCGGAACTGCATTTCCGCTGGGAAAAACCCCAGGTGGAATTCCTCCAGGGCTGGGTCCGCCGCCTGGGGCTGGTGGTCCTGGCACTGGTGGCCGTGGTGGCGGTGGCCGAGCACCAGCCCGCAGCCCTGGCCGAGGACGTGCTGGGCATCGCCGTGGTGCTGACCTGCTATGCACTGATGGCCTGGCTGCTGAGCCGCCTGCTGCTGAGCAGCCCGACCCACCAGAACACCTCGCTGTTCCGCAAGGCCGTGGGCGTGCTCTTCACCCTGCTGCCGATCGCCCTGTTCATCGCCGTGTGCTTCGGCTACTACTACACCGCCCTGAAACTCAGCGACCGGCTGATCAACACCCTGTACCTGCTGATGTTCTGGCTGGTGATCGAGGCCACCTTCGTCCGCGGCCTGAGCGTGGCGGCCCGGCGCCTGGCCTACCAGCGCGCGTTGAGCAAGCGCCAGGCCGCCAAGGAAGCCGGGGAAAGCGGCGAGGCGGTGGTGGAAGAGCCGACCCTGGATATCGAGAAGGTCAACGAGCAATCCCTGCGCCTGATCCGCCTGGCCCTGCTGGGCGGCTTCATGGCGGCGCTGTACTGGGTATGGGCAGACCTGATCACGGTGTTCTCCTACCTGGACAACGTCACCCTCTACGAATACACCAGCGGCACCGGCGCCAACATGAGCATGGTGCCCATCAGCATCGGCGACGTCATCGGCGCGCTGATCATCGTCGGCATCACCTTCGCCCTGGCGCGCAACCTGCCTGGCCTGCTGGAGGTACTGGTGCTGTCCAAGCTGGACCTGGCCCAGGGCAGCGCCTATGCCACCACCACCCTGCTGTCCTACGCCATCGCCGGGATAGGTTTCGTCGCCACCCTGTCGACCCTGGGGGTCAGCTGGGACAAGCTGCAATGGCTGGTGGCCGCCTTGTCCGTGGGCCTGGGCTTCGGCATGCAGGCGATCTTCGCCAACTTCATCTCCGGCATCATCATCCTGTTCGAGCGCCCGGTACGGATCGGCGACACCATCACCATCGGCAACCTGTCGGGCACCGTGAGCAAGATCCGCATCCGCGCCACCACCATCACCGACTTCGATCGCAAGGACATCATCGTCCCCAACCAGACCTTCATCACCGGGCAGTTGATCAACTGGTCGCTGACCGACACCATCACCCGGGTGACCCTCAAGCTCGGTGTCGACTACGGTTCGGACCTGGACCTGGTCAAGGAACTGCTGCTCAAGGCCGCCCGGGAGAACCCGCGGGTCCTCAAGGAGCCGGAACCCCATGTGTACTTCCTGAACTTCGGTGAAAGCACCCTGGACCATGAGCTGCGCATGCACGTGCGCGAGCTGGGGGACCGCAACCCGGTGGTCGACGAGGTCAACCGCTTCATCAACCGCGAGTTCAAGAAACAGCACATCAACATCTCGTTCCGGCAGATGGAGGTCTACCTGAAGAACCTCCACGGCCAGGAATACAAGATGGTGCCCATCGAACCCGAGGCCAAGACCATAGTCCCGGTGGCCGAGGGCAAGCCGCTGCAGGAACCGCCGGCCAGCAAACTCGACTAAGGCCTCTTTCCCCAGCAGAATACTCGGACATTCTGCTGGGAGATGGCCGTTGAAAGCCCTCGACGAACTGACCTTCGACAACCGCTTCGCCCGCCTGGGCGACGCCTTCTCGACCCACGTACTGCCCGAACCCCTCGACAACCCGCGGCTGGTGGCCGCCAGCCCTGGCGCCATGGCGCTGCTGGACCTGGACCCGGCCGTGGCCGAAACCCCGGTGTTCGCCGAACTGTTCGGCGGGCACAAGCTGTGGGCCGAGGCCGAGCCCCGGGCGATGGTCTATTCCGGGCATCAGTTCGGCTCCTACAACCCGCAATTGGGGGACGGCCGCGGGCTGCTGCTGGGCGAGGTCTACAACCAGGCGGGAGAACACTGGGACCTGCACCTGAAGGGCGCCGGCCAGACGCCCTATTCGCGCATGGGCGATGGCCGCGCGGTGCTGCGCTCGTCGATCCGCGAATTCCTTGCCTCCGAGGCCCTGCATGCCCTGGGCATTCCCAGCAGCCGCGCACTGTGCGTGATCGGCTCGGACACTCCGGTATGGCGCGAGAAGCAGGAGCGCGGGGCCATGGTCCTGCGCCTGGCACCGAGCCATGTCCGCTTCGGCCATTTCGAGTATTTCTACTACACCAAGAAACCCGAGCAGCAGAAGCAGTTGGGGGAGCATGTGCTGGCCCTGCATTTCCCCGAGTGCCAAGAGCTGCCTGAACCCTATCTGGCGATGTTCCGCGAGATCGTCGAGCGCAATGCCGAGCTGATTGCCAAATGGCAGGCCTATGGCTTCTGCCACGGGGTGATGAACACCGACAACATGTCGATCCTGGGCATCACCTTCGACTTCGGCCCCTTCGCCTTCCTCGACGATTTCGACGCCCACTTCATCTGCAACCACTCGGACGATCAGGGGCGCTACTCCTTCAGCAACCAGGTACCCATCGGCCAGTGGAACCTCAGCGCCCTGGCCCAGGCCCTGACCCCGTTCATCAGTGTCGAGGCGCTGCGCGAAAGCCTGGGCCTGTTCCTGCCGCTGTACCAGGCCCACTACCTGGACCTGATGCGCCGGCGCCTGGGCTTCACCCAGGCCGAGGACGACGACCAGAAGCTCGTGGAACGCCTGCTGCAACTGATGCAGAACAGCGGCGTCGACTACAGCCTGTTCTTCCGCCGGCTGGGGGAGCACGCCCCGGAGCAGGCGCTGGCACGGCTGCGGGACGACTTCGTCGACCGCAACGGCTTCGACGCCTGGGCCGGGCTGTACCGGGAACGGGTCGCCCGCGATCCGATCCAGGGCCAGGACCTGCGCCGCGAGCGCATGCACGCGGTCAACCCGCTGTACATCCTGCGCAACTATTTAGCGCAGAAAGCCATCGACGCCGCAGAAGCCGGGGATTACAGCGAAGTGCGCCGCCTGCATCAGGTGCTGAGCCGGCCTTTCGAGGAACAGCCCGGCATGGACAGCTACGCCGAACGCCCGCCGGAGTGGGGCAAGCACCTGGAAATCAGCTGTTCGTCCTGAGTCGGGCGAAGCTGTCCATCGATACCTTCAAGCCCTAGGCCAACCTGCGGACCTGCCGCAGGTTGAGCAGGCGCTTGCCGTCCAGCACTGGCTCAACCTGGGATTGCGCATGGACCCGCCACTGACGGGCAGGGATAATGCGCGCCCTGATTTCCAGTACCTGCAAGGATGCACATGAACCTGTTCTTCACCCTGGCCACCCTCGCCCTTGCCGTCTTCAGCCTGGTGTCGGTCGTCATCTACCTGAGCCGCCGCGCCAAGTACCGCATGAACCTGCAGGACCTGCACCTGCACGGTAAGGCGCACCGCAGCATTACCCAGGCCGAACTGGACGAGCTGGCCAAACAGACCGCCAGCCTGCAACGCATCCAGGGCAGCGGCGGCATGTCCTACAAGCCGATCAGCGACAGCGTCTATCTGATTAGCGGCGGCACCGCGAGCGACGGGCTGGAACTGCAGGTCCAGTCGGTGAAACACATGTCGATCGCCGGTATTCCCGTGGAATTTCCCTTCCCGATGGAAAGCTTCCTGGCCGACAACAACCAGGCCGAAGTGGTGATCGCCAAGAAGTTCGCCGTGGTCATCGGCCTCAACGGACATCGCCTGGCCCAATGACGCACTGGCGGCCTGGCTGCCACCTTCACCGCTCGCCCATGCCCCGAGCCCTGCCACCATCGCTGCCCTGCAAGAGTCCGCCATGAAACGTCGCTACCTGCTGCTGTTGCCCCTGCTGCTGTCGCTGGCCGGATGCAAGGAAGACTTCGCCACCCTGCACTTCCAGGAGTCGGTGCGCTCCGACCCCAAGGCCGGCCCGCAATACTCCGACCAGTTGGTGCACGAGGCGTACAAACACAGCATTTACACCGCGCTCGGCGCCCAGGGCCTGGACCCGGACGCCATCGCCCTGGAGCGGGACCAGGAGGACGACAAGGTCATTCACCTGCGCCTGGTGGACTACTCCCTGAGCCCGGAACAACGGGGCAGCCTCAAGGCCATCCTCGAACAGGTCGTCAGCGCGCGAAATGCCAGCTCGATGAACCTGCGCCTGGAGCTGGACAACGCCCATGCCAAGGTCACCCCTTCCGGCACCAGCGACCTGCCGGACAACATCGACGCCACCCTGGCGTTCGAGCCGGAGTTCGGCATGCTGCTGGACCGCAGCTACGAAGACAGCATGCAGGCCATCGTCAACGCGAGCGAAATCGAAGGCCCGGTCAGTTGCAAGATCACCGCGCGCCTGGCCATGCCCAGGCCCTTGAAACTGATCGCCTACGAAGCCCTTGAACAGGACAACAGCGAGCGCGGCCTGATCTCCTTGCTGACCCGCGGCGGCAGCATTGCCAAGGTGCCACTCAAGGTACATTTCGATGACCCGGACCTGAACCGGCTCCTGCAGCACAAAACCGTCCAGGCCTGGCCATCCAGCTCGAAGATCACCCGGCCCGCCCCGGTGCCCCTTGACGAATTCGCCATCGTCATCGGCTCCATCGGCGTCCAGACCCTGACCTCGGCCCTGGCCTTCGACACCCGCAAGGACGAGCTGCAAGCGCTGTGCGACCAGAAGATGCAGGCCCTGGGCCGGCCGTTCACCTTTCACATGGGCCGGACCCTGGATCGCCTGACCAGCGTCGATTACCGCTAACAGCCACTATGCGACGAGGATTTCCATTGAACCGACGTCTCTCCACTGCCGCCCTCTTGCTGATGCTGCTGACCGGCTGCAAGCAGACCTACCTCACCCTGCATTTCCAGGAAGAAGTGGGTAACCCCCAGCAGGCCCGGATAGTGCCGTACTTCGCAGAGGCCATCACTCAGATGGCCGCCGGGATCGGCATCGAACCCGACGCCATCGGCCTGGAAATGGACCGCAAGGACGACAAGACCCTGCATATCAGCCTGGACAGCAGCGTGCCCGAACCCCAGCGCCAGCGCCTGCAAGCGCTGTTCAGCGAAATTGTCGAGGCACGCGCAGCCGGCACCTTCGAAGCCGTTCTGGAGATCGCCCCGCAAACCGGGAGATACACCACCCCCGAGTACCGCAAAAGGGCCATGGCCTTGCCGCGACGCTTCTCCCTGGCGCTGGAGCCGGTGAAATACGCCGACGTGCTGTTTCATTACTCGATGGAGGAGTTGATCAGCGGCAAGCTCGCGGCCACCGGCACGCCCAACGAGGCGTTCTGCCAATACCAGGCCACCCTCCAGGCGCCGGGCATGCCGTTCAGCCAGATGGGCAGCAAGGCCGGTAGCGGCACAGGGGATTACAACGTGTATCTGGAGTGGAAAGACGGCAAGCGCGAACCGGCGCAATACTTGTTCGGCAACATCACTTTCGCCAACCCCACGCTCAACCAGATGCTGTTCGACAACCGCATCCAGCTGTCCGCGATCAAGACCTCCTGGGACACGCGAGCGGACCGCCGGGCCGACCGCGTCGGTTTCAGCGTCGGCTCCCTGGGCCTGCAGTACCACGAGGACGGGGAGATTTCCCCGTTGCAACACATCGGCTTCATGGGCAGGTGCGAGGGCATGGCCATGGCGCTGGGGCGGCCCTTTACCTTCTACATCGGCCGCTCCATGGACCGCCTGGTCAGCGTCGAACTGGCCCCGCCCAGCGCATGAGCCCTGGAGCCGCAACGGCTCCAGGCCGACCGCTGCGACTTGATATTGCCCCCGGGCGCCGCCATCTAAGGCGCTCTACCCTGTTTGCGGAGCCCGACCATGTCCGACCCACTGCTGATCCCCTGCCCGCACTGCAACGGCCTCAACCGCATTCCCGCCGAGCGCCTGGGGGACCACCCCAAGTGCGGGCGCTGCAAGGCCGAGGTCTTGCTGAGCAAACCCTTTGACTTGAAACAGGGCGACTACGCCAGCCAGATCAAGGGCGACCTGCCGTTGCTGGTGGATGTGTGGGCAGACTGGTGCGGGCCGTGCAAATCCTTTGCGCCGGTCTTCCAGCAAGCCGCCGCGCAGCTCAGCGGCAAGTGCCGCCTGGCCAAGCTGGACAGTGAAGCCAACCCGCAGCTGGCGGGGCAATTGGGGATTCGCTCGATCCCCAGCCTGATTCTGTTCAAGAACGGTCGGGAAGTAGCCCGGCAAAGCGGCGCCTTGCCACTGCCGCAATTGTTGAGCTGGCTGCGCAGCCAGGGGATTTGACGCAGCGCCAAGAGCCGCAGGCCAAACCCTGCGCTCATGGCCTCTTGAGGGTCAGGCGTTTTCCAGCAGGTTGTGCAGGTCGACGAATTGCTGGGTCAGCTTGTGTCGTGGGTCCAGGTGGATCAGCGGCATGCTGGCCTGGTGGGATTCACGCATGCGCACCGAGCTGCCCAGGTACACCGGCAGCACTGGCAGGCCCTCGCTGATCAGTTCGTCGAGCATCTGCTGCGGCAGGCTGGCCCGGGCCTGGAACTGATTGACCACGATGCCCTCGACCTCCAGCCCCTCGTTGTGGTCTTCCTTCAGCTCTTCGATCTCCGCCAGCAGGCCGTACAGGGCCTGACGGGAAAAACTGTCGCAGTCGAAGGGGATCAGCACACGATCAGCGGCGATCAGCGCCGATACCGCGTAGAAATTCAGGGCCGGCGGGGTATCGAGGTAGATCCGGTCGTAATCCTCGGCCAGTTCGTCCAGCAATTTGCGCAGCTTGTTGATCTTGTGCTTGGCCTCAAGCTTGGGCTGCAGGTCCGCCAGCTCGGCGGTGGCCGTGATCACGTGCAGGTTGTCGAAGGGGGTCTCGTAGATATCCACCTGGTTTTTCTTGGCGAATGGTCCGGACGACAGGGTTTGCTTGAAAAAATCGGCAATGCCCATGGGAATGTCCTCGCCGGTCAGGCCGGTGAGGTACTGGGTCGAGTTGGCCTGGGCATCCAGGTCCACCAGCAAGGTGCGATAGCCCTCGCTGGCGCTGACCGCCGCCAGATTGCAGGCAATACTGGATTTGCCCACGCCACCTTTCTGATTGAACACCACACGCCGCATGTCTAGACCTCCCTGTATCAAAGATCACCGAGTGTAGTAGGCCACGCGGCCCCTTAGCTACCTTGCTGTCACACAGATTTTCCTTGCCCGCAGCCCTGGCACAAACACCGGGCAATGTCGGCCCCGAGGCCGACCTGGGACTGAAAGACTTCAGATAGTGGCAAAAAGACACCTCGCATCGCGTCGGATTTTTCGCTTTTGCGACCAACAGGCCAAGGAGCATTTGCTACAAGCCAGTCGCACCGGGATAATGCGCGCCACTGACGCCTTCGCGTCACTCAGGCCAATCGCCGATCGAAGCGATATGCCGCGTCAAGGAAGCCCGCAGGGGCGGGATGAAATCAAGTGATCAAGTTCAACATCGCTCAATGGCGTGCGTGGGCCCCTGGGCTCGAAAGCGTGGACGCCTGGCAGGCCTGGAGCCGTCAACCGGCCCTGCCTGAAAACAGCGATGCCGCCCCCGATGTGTCCTTTCTCCCCGCCATGCAGCGGCGCCGTCTCAGCCGCCTGGCGCGCATGGCGTTCAGCGTCGGCTGGCCCCTGGCCGAGGGCCTGGAACAACTGCCGCTGGTGTTCATCTCCCGGCATGGCGAAACCCCGCGCACCTTCGAGATTCTCAGCGACCTGGCCGCCGAGCAACCGTTGTCGCCCACCCAGTTCAGCCTCTCGGTACACAACGCGGTGATCGGCCTGTGGTCGATCATGCGCGGCGAAACCAGCGAAATGACGGCCCTGGCCGCTGCCGGCGATGGCCTTGAGCATGGCCTGCTGGAGGCGGCCACGCTGCTGGCCGACGGCGCCCCCCATGTACTGCTGGTGATCACCGAGGAACAACCGCCCGAGGCCTATGCCAGCTGGATCGACGACGTGCCGTTTCCCTATGCCCTGGGCCTGCTGCTGACCCCCGGCGACGACTGGCAGTTGTCCCTGGGCAGCCATGACGGTCAAACGCCCAGGGCCCAATGGCCCCACGCCCTGAATCTGCTGCGTACCCTGCTGGGCGCGCAGACCTTTTGCCAACATGCCTGGATGAATCGTGTATGGACCTGGCAACGCAACCACTGAGCGCCAAGGGCCGCAATGCCTACTACTGGCGCCTGACGGCCACGGCGCTGAGCTTTGCACTGTTCGGAATAGGTGGTTTGTGCCTGCGCCTGGTGATTTTCCCCCTGCTCGCCTGCCTGCCCGGCGACGCCCAGCGCCAGCGCCAGCGGGCGCGCAAGACCGTCAGCCGGCTGTTCTGGCTGTTTATCCGCTTCATGGCCAGGAGCGGCGTGCTCACCTATGAGGTCCAGGGCGCCGAGCGGCTCGGGCGACCGGGGCAGATGATCATCGCCAACCACCCCTCGCTGATCGACGTGGTGTTCCTCATCGGCCTGGTCCGCGACGCCAACTGCGTGGTGAAGCAGAGCCTGTGGAACAACCCCTTCACCCGCGGCCCGGTGCGCGCCACCCAGTACATCAGCAACGACGGCAGCATGGACATGCTCGACAGTGCCTGCGGGGCGCTGCAAGCAGGCCAGACCCTGATCGTCTTTCCCGAGGGCACCCGCACCCAGCCGGGTGCCGCTCCGGCCTTTCATCGGGGAGCGGCGGCCATTGCCCTGCGCGGTGCGAAGATCATCACCCCGGTGGTGATCCGGGTCAGCCCCAGCACCCTGACCAAGGCCGAACCCTGGTACCGCATCCCGCAACGCCGTGTGCACTTCAGTTTTCACGTCGGTGCCGATATAGACCCACAGACCTTTGCAGCCCAGGGCCCGGCGCCCCAGGCTTCGCGCAAGCTCAATGAGCACTTGCACCATTTTTTCATTAAGGAGCTCGCCAGAGATGAGCGATACACACCCGGACCTGATGCTTGAAATCAAACTGCTGATCATCGACGCCCTGGGCCTCGAAGACATCAGTGCCCAGGACATCGGCAACGACCAGACGCTGTTCGGCGAAGGCCTCGGCCTGGACTCGGTGGATGCCCTGGAGCTGGGCCTGGCGATCCAGAAGAAGTACGGCATCAAGATCGACGCCGACGCCAAGGACACCCGCAACCACTTCAGCAACGTGGCGAGCCTTGCGGCGTTCGTCACTGCAAAACAGGCAGCTTGAGAACCGACCATGCAAACCCGTGACGATATCTTCAACACCCTGCGCGATGCCCTGGTCGAGCTCTTCGAACTGGAGCCCGAGCGCGTCAGCCTCGAGTCCAACCTGTACGAAGACCTGGAAATCGACAGCATCGATGCGGTCGACCTGATCGACCACATCAAGCGCCAGACCGGCAAGAAAATCGCCGCCGAGGAATTCAAGTCGGTGCGCACCGTCAACGACGTGGTCGAGGCGGTCTACCGTCTGGTCCAGCCGGCCGCATGAGCCGGCTGATCGGCCTGGGCTTGTTGCTGGCCGGCCTGCTCTACCCCTTCGCGGTGTACTTCGGCATGGAGCATTTCGCTCCGTGGCAGTTCGGCCTGCTGCTGGGCGGCCTGTGGCTGGCCCGGGCGCTGACCGGCGAACGCCGCCCCGGCAGCCTGTGGATGGCCATTGCGGCGATCGCGTTCTGCCTGCTGCTGGCCTGGTTCGACAACCCGGCGCTGCTGCGCTGGTACCCGGTGCTGATCAGCGCCTTCATGCTCGGCCTGTTCGGCCTGAGCCTGAAATACGGCCCCCCGGTGGCAGAGCGCCTGGCCCGCATCAGCGAGCCGCAATTGCCGGAAAAGGCCATACGTTATACGCGCCAGGTGACCGTCGCCTGGAGCGTGTTTTTCCTCTGTAACGGAATGCTCGCCGCGGCCCTGACCCTGTGGGCGCCGCTGAGCTGGTGGACGTTGTACAACGGCCTGATCGCCTACGGGCTGATGGGCCTGCTGTTTGCCATTGAATGGCTGTTACGACAACGGGTAAGAGGCCGTAGATGAACTGGATTCCCCTTGAGCAGCTGTTGCTCAAGCTACATACGCCGCGAGCGGTCAGCGCCGCGCCGGCCATCGACCTGGGGGCCGTGCAGGAACAGGCCCTGAGCCTGGCCGCTGCCCTGCAAGCCCGTGGCGTACGGCGCCTGGCGGTGCACCTGGAAGACGCCGTGGAACTGGCGGTGGCCCTGCTCGGCGCCTGGCGTGCCGGGGCCAGCGTGCTGTTGCCCGCCGACCTGCAAGCCCAGACCCGCCAGCGCTGGTCGAGCGAAGTCGACCTGTGGCTGACCGACCAGGACACGCCCCTGCACCAGTTGCAGGCCAGCCCCCTGGCCCCGGCCGAGCTGGACCCGGACACCTGCCAGTTGAGCCTGTGCACCTCCGGCTCCAGCGGCGAACCCAAGCGCATCGAGAAGAACCTGCGGCAACTGGCCAACGAGGTCGTCGCCCTGGAACACCTGTGGGGCGCCGACCTGGGCCAGGCCTGGATCATCGGCAGCGTCGCCACCCAGCACATCTACGGCCTGCTGTTCCGCGTGCTCTGGCCACTGTGCGCCGGGCGGCCTTTTGTACGCCGCCAGTTGCCATTTCCCGAAGACCTGCAACGGGCCAGCCGCGAGTGCCCGGCGTTTGCCTGGGTGGCGAGCCCGGCCCTGCTCAAGCGCATGGGCGACAACCTCGACTGGCCGGCCCTGAGCCAGGTACGGCGGGTATTTTCCTCCGGCGGAGCCTTGCCCGCCGAAGCGGCCAGCGGCCTGCACCAGCGCCTGCAGCAATGGCCGACGGAAATCCTCGGCAGCTCGGAAACCGGCGGCATCGCCTGGCGCCAGGGGCCAGGCCTGTGGCAGCCCTTCGCCGATGTACGGCTGAGCCAGGATGCCGACGGCGCGCTGTTGATCGCCTCGCCCTACCTGCCGGCCGGGCATGTGGAACACACGGCCGACGCCGCGCGGATCGCCGCCGACGGGCGCTTCGAACTGCTGGGGCGCCTGGATCGCATCGTCAAGCTGGAAGAAAAACGCATTTCCCTGCCCATGCTTGAGCAGGCCCTGGCCAGCCACGAATGGGTGGCGGAAGCGCGGCTCGGGGTGATCGAAGACAACCGCGCCTACCTCGGCGCCCTGCTGGTGCTCAGCGAGCCCGGCCTGCATGCCCTGCGCAACCAGGGCCGGCGCCACCTGACCCAGGCCTTGCGCCAGCATCTGGCCGGGCATTGCGAAGCCCTGGCCCTGCCCCGGCGCTGGCGCCTGGTGCGGCAACTGCCGCTGAACAGCCAGGGCAAGCTGCCCCAGGCGCAAGTCCAGGCCCTGCTGCTGGCTCCACGCCCGCAAGCCCCGGAAGTGCTGGAGCAACGGCAGCACGAGGAGGAGTGGCAGCTGCAACTGGCCATTCCGCCGGACCTGGCGTACTTCAGCGGGCACTTCCCCCAGACCCCGGTGCTGCCGGGGGTGGTGCAGGTGGACTGGGCCCTGGCCCTGGGCCAGCAACTGCTGGAGCTGCCGGGCCGCTTCGCCGGCATGGAAGTGCTGAAGTTCCAGCAACTGGTACGCCCCGGCGACCGCATCCAGCTGAACCTGCGTTTCGATGCCCAGCGCCAGAAACTGTATTTCGCCTACCTCAATGACGGGGCTCCCTGCTCCAGCGGGCGGATCGTCCTGGAGGCCAGCTGTGGATAAGTTGTACGGCGTCGCGCCCGGGATTCCCTGGCAAGCCAGCGCCTACGCTGAAGGGGCCCGCTGCCATGCATAAGCCTTGCGCGGTGATCCCGGTCTACAACCATGAAACCGCCGTGCCGGCGGTGGTCGAGGCGCTCCTGGCCCGCGGCCTGCCCTGTGTCCTGGTGGACGACGCCAGCAGCCCCCAATGCGCGGCGGTGCTGGAGCAACTGGCCGGCCTCGACCAGGTGTTCCTGATCCGCCTGGCGATCAACCAGGGCAAGGGCGGCGCGGTCATGGCCGGCCTGCGCGAAGCGGCGCAGCTGGGCTTCAGCCATGCCCTGCAAGTCGATGCCGATGGCCAGCACGACCTCACGGATGTGGATAACTTCATCCAGCACTCCCAGGCCCACCCCGAGGCGCTGGTCTGCGGTTATCCACAGTACGACGCCAGCGTGCCCAAGGGGCGCCTGTATGCCCGCTACCTGACCCACGTGTGGGTCTGGATCAACAGCCTGTCACTGCAGATTCCCGATTCCATGTGCGGCTTCCGGGTCTACCCCTTGCCACCGACCCTGGCCCTGCTGGACTCGGTGCAACTGGGCCGGCGCATGGACTTCGATCCGGAGATCCTGGTGCGCCTGGCCTGGCGCAACCAGCCCATGCGCTGGCTGCCGACCCGGGTCCACTATCCCCAGGACGGCCTCTCGCACTTTCGCCTGTTCCATGACAACGCGCTGATCTCGAAGATGCACGCCAAGCTGTTCTTCGGCATGTTGGCGCGCCTGCCGCTGATCCTCTGGCGCCGGTGGCGTCCATGAGCCAGGAGCAACCCAAGGAGCCCGGCAACGAACACTGGGCCGACCATCAGGAGCGCGGCAGCTTCTGGCTGATGAAGCTCACCGCCCTGGGCGTGCGGGTGCTGGGGCGCCGGCTGCTGAGCCCGGTGCTGTACGCCATCGTGTTCTACTTCTTCCTGTTCGGCCGCCGGGCCCGACGCAGCATCTGGCAGTACCAGCAGCACCTGGCCCAATGGAGCGGGCGCGACGAGTTGCGCCCCAGCCACTGGCGGGTGTTCGGCCAGTTCATGGCCTTTGCCGATGCCCTGCTGGACAAGCTCGACGTGTGGAACGGCAAACTGCGCATCGAACAGATCGAGATCGTCGACCCGGCGCAACTGCGCCACCAGCTGCGCGGCGAACGCGGGCAGATGCTGGTGGGCGCGCACCTGGGCAACCTGGAAGTGTGCCGGGCCCTGGCCGAGCTGGGGGAGCAGGTGACCATGAACGTGCTGGTGCACACCAAGCACGCCGAACGCTTCAACCGCCTGCTGGGCGAAGCCGGGGCCAGCAACCTGCGGCTGATCCAGGTCAGCGAGCTGGACCCGGCGATCATGCTGCAACTGAGCCAGCGCCTGGATCGCGGCGAATGGCTGGCGATTGCCGGGGACCGCGTGCCGCTGCACGGCGGGCGCAACGTGCGGGTGGATTTCCTCGGCCACCCGGCCGCCTTCCCCCAGGGCCCCTGGCTGCTGGCCGGGCTGCTCAAGTGCCCGGTCAACCTGCTGCTGTGCCTGAAACAGCAAGGCCGCTACCAGGTGATCCTCGAGCCCTTCGCCGACGCAGTGCAGTGGAAACGCAATGACCGCCAGCAGGTGATCGCCCAGTGGACCGCCCGCTACGCCGAGCGCCTGGGCCAGTACTGCCTGCAAGCCCCGCAACAATGGTTCAACTTTTACCCATTCTGGAAGACCGATGACGACCTCGACCCATGAGCCGGTAACCTTCGGCGAACACCCCCTGCGCATCGAAGACGTGCTGGCCCTGGCCAACCGCCAGGTGCCGACGCGCCTGCAAGGCAACGCCGCCTGGCGCCAGCGGATCGCCAAGGGCGCGCAGTTCCTCGACTCCCTGCTGGACAAGGAAGGGGTGATCTACGGCGTGACCACCGGCTACGGCGACTCTTGCGTGGTGGCGGTGCCGCTGCAGCACGTCGAGGCGCTGCCGCGCCATCTGTACACCTTCCACGGTTGCGGCCTGGGCAAGCTGCTGGACGCCCAGGCTACCCGCGCGGTGCTGGCGGCGCGCTTGCAGTCGCTGTGCCACGGAGTTTCCGGGGTGCGCGTGGAACTGCTGGAGCGCCTGCAGGCCTTCCTCGACCAGGACATCCTGCCGCTGATCCCGGAAGAGGGCTCGGTGGGCGCCAGCGGCGACCTGACGCCGCTGTCCTATGTGGCGGCCACCCTGTCCGGGGAACGCGAGGTGATGTTCCGCGGCGAGCGGCGTGAGTCCGCCGACGTGCACCGCGAGCTGGGCTGGGAACCCCTGGTGCTGCGGCCCAAGGAAGCCCTGGCGCTGATGAACGGCACCGCGGTAATGACCGGGCTGGCCTGCCTGGCCTTTGCCCGGGCCGACTACCTGCTGCGCCTGGCGACCCGCATCACCGCCCTCAACGTGGTGGCCCTGCAGGGCAATCCGGAACACTTCGACGAACGCCTGTTCGCCGCCAAGCCGCACCCGGGGCAGATGCAAGTGGCCGCCTGGCTTCGCCAGGACCTGGCGATCGACGCGCCGACCGCGCCCCTGCATCGCCTGCAGGACCGCTACTCGCTGCGCTGCGCCCCCCATGTGCTGGGGGTGCTGGCCGACAGCCTGAACTGGCTGCGCGGTTTCATCGAGACCGAGCTCAACAGCGCCAACGACAACCCCATCATCGACGCCGAGGCCGAGCGCGTGCTGCACGGCGGGCACTTCTATGGCGGGCACATCGCCTTCGCCATGGACAGCCTGAAGAACCTGGTGGCCAACGTCGCCGACCTGCTGGACCGGCAACTGGCCCTGCTGGTGGACGTGCGCTACAACCACGGCCTGCCGAGCAACCTTTCCGGCGCCAGCGCCGAGCGCGCCATGCTCAACCACGGCTTCAAGGCGGTGCAGATCGGCGCCAGCGCCTGGACCGCCGAGGCCCTGAAAAACACCATGCCGGCCAGCGTGTTCTCGCGCTCCACCGAGTGCCACAACCAGGACAAGGTGAGCATGGGCACCATCGCCGCCCGGGACGCGATCCGCGTGCTGGAGCTCACCGAACAAGTGGCCGCCGCCACCTTGCTGGCGGCCAACCAGGGGGTCTGGCTGCGCAGCCAGGAAGCCGATGCCCGGCCTCTGCCACCAGCCCTGGATGCCATGCACCGGCAACTGGCCGAGGACTTCCCACCGGTGATCGAGGACCGCGCCCTGGAGCGCGAGCTGCGCCTGTGCCTGCAACGCATCGCCGAACAACACTGGAGGCTGCATGCGTAGCAAGGGAGTGATCCACGCCGACACCCAGATCCAGGTGCCCTTCTTCGACGTCGACACCATGCACGTCGTCTGGCACGGGCATTACGTCAAATACCTGGAGGTCGCCCGCTGCGCCCTGCTGGACAAGCTCGGCCACAACTACCAGCAGATGCTCGAATCCGGCTACGCCTGGCCGGTGATCGACCTGCAACTGCGATACGTGCGCGGCGCGGTGTTCGGCCAGACCCTGAACGTGCGCGCCAGCCTGGTGGAGTGGGAAAGCCGGCTGAAGATCAATTACCTGATCACCGACCAGGCCACGGGCGAGCGCATGACCCGCGCCAGCTCGGTGCAGGTGGCCGTGGAGATCGCCAGCCGGGAAATGCAACTGGCCTCGCCCAAGGTCTTCACCGATGCCGTCGCGAGGGCCTTGCCATGAAGGTAGGAGCGAGCTTGCTCGCGAAGAGGGTCGGTCTGCCTGCCAGCTGCATGAGGCTGCGTACCGTGGTGCGGCGGTTCGCGAGCAAGCTCGCGCCCACGCTCTTGGTGCTCTGGTGTGTGCCGGGGCTGGCCCAGGCCTTCGACCTGCAACAGTTGAGCGATCAGCTGTCGCGGCCGGAGGTGATCCACGGTCGTTTCATCCAGGAAAAACACCTGCGGGCCCTGCCCCAGCCATTGACCAGCAAGGGTCACTTCGTGCTGGCGAAAAACCATGGCCTGCTGTGGCTGCTGCAGACCCCGTTGCAACAGGACTACCGCATCACTGCCCAGGGCATCGCCCGGCGCGATGGCGGCGGCTGGCAGATGCTTCCCGGCAAGAGCGCCGGGGCCGAGCAGAACCGCCTGTTCCTCGCTGTGCTGCAAGGCGACAGCAGCGGCCTGCAGCGGGACTTCGAACTCAAGCTGCAAGGCAGCGCGCAGAACTGGCAGTTGCAACTGATCCCCCGTTCCCTGCTGCTGAAACAGATCTTCAACCAGATCAACATCGACGGCGGCGAGCTGGTGCAGCGCATCGAACTGCTGGAAGCCCAGGGCGACCGCACCCTGCTGATCATGCAGGACAGCAGCAGCGCCCAGCCGCTCAGTGAAACGGAGCAACATGACTTTGCCGAGTGAACGCTGGCTGCCGCGGTTTTTCCTGATTCTGCTGACCCTAGTCCTGGCCCTCGGTGCCTGGCAATGGCGCCATGGCGCGCCGCTGTCGGCCAACCTCATGGAACTGGTACCCGGCACCGCCCCGGATGCCCTGGAGCAACAGGCCGAGCAACGCATGCAGGAACCGCTGAACCGGGAAATCCTGGTGCTGGTGGGGCATGCCGAACGTCAGCAGGCAGTGGCCATGGCCCGGCAACTGGCCGAGCAATGGCAGGCCAGCGGGTTGTTCGAGAAGGTCCAGTGGAACCTCCAGGCCGACCTGCCGGCGCTGCGCCAGCAACTGTTGCAGGGCCGCCTGGCGATGCTCGGGGCCAAGGATCGCGAGCAACTGGCCCAGCAGCCCCAGGCGTTTATCCAGCAACGGGTGCAGAGCCTGTTCGACCCGTTCGGCGGCTTTACCCTGGTGCCCAGCCAGGATGACTGGCTGGGCCTGACCGGACGCATCCAGAACAGCCAGCCGCAACACGGCGCGGTGCAGCTGGACATCGGCAGCGGCGCCCTGGTGGCCGAGGCCGACGGCCAGCACTGGGTATTGCTGCGGGCCCGCACCGGCGGCAACGCCTTCGACATGCAACTGCCTCTGCAAGTGGCTGACCTGCTGCGCCACAGCCGTGAGCAGGCCAGCCAGCGACAGGTACAACTGTTGGCCGCCAGCGGTTTGCTGTACGCCGCCAACGGCCAGCAACAGGCCACCCGGGAAATCACCTGGGTCGGCGGCGGCGCCACCCTGGGCATCCTTTTGCTGTTGCTGCTGGCCTTCCGCCGCTGGCGTGCCCTGCTGGCCTTCGTCCCGGTGCTGGTGGGCATGCTGTTCGGCGCCGTGGCCTGCGTGGCGCTGTTCGGCCGCATGCACGTAATGACCCTGGTGCTGGGGTCGAGCCTGATCGGCGTGGCCGTCGACTACCCCCTGCACTACCTGTCCAAGAGCTGGAGCCTGAAACCCTGGCGCAGCTGGCCGGCCCTGCGCCTGACCCTGCCGGGGCTGAGCCTGAGCCTGGCCACCAGTTGCATCGGCTACCTGGCCCTGGCCTGGACCCCGTTCCCGGCCTTGACCCAGATTGCCGTCTTCTCCGCCGCCGGCCTGGTGGGCGCCTACCTGGCGGCGGTGTGCCTGCTGCCGGCACTGCTCAAGGGGGTGCAACTGCGCCCGGCGCATTGGCCGCTGCAAGTGGCCCAAGCCCTGCTGCAGGCCCGCGCGGCCTTGCTCAAGCGGGTGCCCAGCCCGGTGCTGCTGGTATTGCTGGCGCTGTTCTGCGCCGCCGGCCTGTGGCAGCTCGAGAGCAAGAACGACATCCGCCAATGGGTCGGTGCACCGCCGCAGTTGCTGCAGGAAGCCCAGGCCATTGCGCGGATCACCGGCTATCAGCCCACCAGCCAGTTCTTCCTGGTGCGCGCCACCGATCAGCAGCAACTGCTGGAGCGCCTGGAGGCCCTGGACCTGCGCCTGCAACAGCTGGTGAACCTGGGCAAGCTCAAGGGCTACCTGTCGCTGAACCAGTTGCTCAGCCAACCGACCGAACAACAGCAGGTGCGCGAAGCCCTCAAACAGCTGCCGCGTTTCTGGCAGCCGCTGCTGGACCTGGGGGTGCCCCTGGCCGCCCTGCAAGCGGAGCTGGAACAGCTGCAGCAATTGCCGGTGGAAGACCTCGACGCCGCGCTTTCCGGGCCGCTGGCCGAGCCCTATCGCCCGCTGTGGCTGGGAGCCAACGCCAACGGCGTGGCCGCCATGGTCAGCCTGCAGGGGCTGAACGACGCCGCCCTGCTGCGAATCCAGGCCGATGATCTGCCAGGGGTGCAACTGGTGGACCGCCTGGGTGAGCTGAACCGGGTATTCGCCGCCACCCAGGTCAGCGCCGCCGAACTCAAGCTGGCCTCCTGCGTGCTGATCGTGCTGCTGTTGATCCTGCCCTTCGGCCTCGGCGGCGCCTTGCGCCTGGTGGCCCTGCCCCTGCTGGCAGCCCTGTGCAGCCTGGCCAGCCTCGGCTGGCTGGGCCAGCCCCTGACCCTGTTCAGCCTGTTCGGCCTGCTGCTGGTGACGGCCATCAGCGTCGACTACGCGATCCTCATGCGCGAGCAGATCGGCGGCGCCGCGGTGAGCCTGCTGGGCACGCTGCTGGCGGCCCTGACCACCTGGCTGTCGTTCGGCCTGCTGGCCATTTCCAGCACCCCGGCGGTGAGCAACTTCGGCCTGGCGGTCAGCCTGGGGCTGGCCTTCAGCTTCATCCTTGCGCCCTGGGCCGGCCACAGGCCGCACCCGGCGCCCGACACAGAGCGTGCAGCATGCTGACCCTGCTGTTCTGGCTACTGGCCCTGGCGCTGTTTGCCCTGGCCACCCACATCGGCCGGCGCCTGGGCCTGATCCCGATTGTCAGCCAACTGCTGCTGGCGACCTTCGGCCTGCCGCTGCTGATGCTGCTGTGGATCGAACCGCACTGGCAGCTAAGTGGTGCGCAGCTGGTTTCGCCGCAGTGGCTCAAGCATCTGTACAGCCTGAGCTTTGCCTTGCTGCTGGGGCATATCCTCAGTGACGTGATCGACCTGCGCCTGGACCGCCAGAGCCTGAAGATCGCCGTGCCGAGCTTCGGCATTCCCTTCGCCTGCGGCCTGGCCACCGCCTTCTGGCTGCTGCCGGCGCAACCCTGGATAAGCTCCCTGGCGGTCGGCCTGCTGTTCGCCATCACCGCGATCCCGGTGCTCTACCTGTACCTGCGGCACATCCAGTACCCGCCCGCCGCCACCCGGCGCCTGGTGCAGACCGCGATCCTCATCGACCTGGCCTGCTGGAGCCTGTTCGCCCTGGCCCAGGGCAGCCTGCACCTGAGCAGCCTGCTGCTGCCCCTGGCCGGCGCCTGCCTGCCCCTGGTGCTGCGCGGCCTGGGCCTGCGCCAGCCGCTGCTCTACAGCCTGGGCTTTTTCGGCCTGCTGGTGGTGGCCGAGCACTACCGGCTCAATGCGCTGATCTTCGGCATCGGCTACCTGCTGTGCATGGCCGCCCTCAAGCTGGCGCTGGTGCTGCCGTTACAGGCTGCCTGGATGAACCGCTTGCAGACCTACATCGCCATCCCGCTGATCCTGACCTTCGGCATCGTGCAGATCGATGTGCACAGCGCCATGGGCAGCCTCGGCTGGGTGCAACTGGCGGCCCTGCTGCTGTTGCCGATTGCCAGCAAGCTGCTGGGCAACTGGCTGGGCCTGGGCTGGGCCGGCGCTTCCTTTACCGGCGCCAGCCGCTGGCGGGAAAGCCTGCTGCTGAACATTCGCGGCTTGAGCGAGATCGTCTTTCTCAACCTGCTGCTGCAACAACAGTTGATCAGCCCGGCGCTGTACTTCGCGCTGATGCTCATGGGCCTGATCGCCACCCTGCTGCCGGCCCTGGCCGGAATGCACCGAACTCCCCAGGCGGCGCCCCACGCTGCCCCCTTGAACCTGAACATCGCCAAACCGGCAAGGAGCCCCAGTGCCAACAGTTGAAATGGAACGTCGCCAAGTCGTGGTGATCGGTGCCGGCCCCTCGGGGGCCATCGCGGCCGCGCTGCTCAAGCGCCAGGGCCACGACGTGCTGATCGTCGAGCGGCAACATTTCCCGCGTTTCTCCATCGGTGAAAGCCTGCTGTCCCACTGCCTGGATTTCGTCGAGGAAGCCGGGATGCTGGAGGCCGTGCAAGCCGCCGGCTTCCAGCTCAAGAACGGCGCGGCCTTCGCCTGGGGCGAGCACTACAGCACCTTCGATTTCGGCGACACCTTCAGCAATGGCAAGCCCACCACCTTCCAGGTGCAGCGCGCCGACTTCGACAAGCTGCTGGCCGACCAGGCCGCCCTGCAAGGGGTGGAGATCCGCTACGGCGAAGAGATTGTCGCGGTGGAGGTGGAGCGGCCCTTGCCGCAGCTCGACTGCCGCCGTGAAGACGGCAGCCAGTACCGCATCGAAGCCGACTTCATCCTCGACGCCAGCGGCTACGGCCGGGTCCTGCCGCGCCTGCTGGAACTGGAAGCGCCGTCGAACTTTCCGGTACGCCGAGCGGTGTTCACTCATGTCGAAGACCGCATCGACTGCGAGCACTTCGACCGCAACAAGATCCTCATCACCACCCACCCCGAGCACCGCGACATCTGGTTCTGGAGCATCCCCTTCAGCAACGGCCGCTGCTCGGTAGGGGTGGTGGCCGCCCAAGAGCATTTCGCCGGGCGCGATGGCGACCTGGACGCCTGCCTGCGGGGCTTCATCAGCGAAACCCCGAGCCTGGCCAAGGTGCTGCAATACGCCGAGTGGGACACCCCGGCACGGACCATCGGCGGCTACTCGGCCAACGTCAGCACCCTGCATGGCCCGGGCTTCGCCCTGCTGGGCAACGCCGCGGAATTCCTCGACCCGGTGTTCTCTTCCGGGGTGACCATCGCCATGCGTTCCGCGAGCATGGCCGCCGCCGTGTTGCACCGGCAGTTGCAGGGCCAGGGCGTCGACTGGGCGACGGAGTTCGCCGAACCGCTGAAACGCGGCGTGGACACCTTCCGCTGCTACGTCGAGGGCTGGTACGCCGGTACTTTCCAGGACGTGATCTACCATCCGGGCAGTTCCCCGGAAATCCGCCGCATGATCAGCTCGATCCTCGCCGGTTATGCCTGGGATGAACGCAACCCTTTCGTCAGCGAGCCCAAGCGCCGGCTCAAGGCCCTCTCGGAAGTCTGTGCGAGGGACCGCACATGAGTGAGCAAACCAGCCAGTACCTGAGTGACAGCTACGTCGAGGAAACCCGCTTCGGCTTCTGGTTCCTGCGCAGCCACACCTGGCAGCACCATGTGCTGCGGGTGGCGATCAATGACCTGCGCTCGCTGTTCGATGGCGAGCTGCCCCGGCATCCGGTGTTGCTGGACGCCGGTTGCGGCCAGGGCAAGTCGTTCCAGTACCTGCGCCAGGTGTTCGCCCCGCAGCGCCTGATCGGCCTGGACGCCGACCCCCACAGCCTCAAGCTCAGCGCCGAGGAAGCCCGGCGCCAGCAGATGCAGGTGGAGTTGATCGGCAGCGACTGCGCGACCCTGGAACTGGCCGACGCCAGCGTCGACCTGCTGTTCTGCCACCAGACCTTCCACCACCTGGTGGAACAGGAAAAAGCCCTGGCCGAGTTCTACCGGGTGCTCAAGCCCGGGGGTTACCTGCTGTTTGCCGAATCCACCGAGGCCTATATCGACACCTGGGTGATCCGCTGGCTGTTCCGCCATCCGATGCATGTGCAGAAAAGCGCCGCCCAGTACCTGCAGATGATTCGTCAGCAGGGCTTTGAATTCGGCCCGCAGAACGTGTCTTATCCCTACCTGTGGTGGAGTCGCGCCAAGGACTTCGGCCTGCTGGAGCGCTTCGGCCTGCGCCAGCCGCCGCCGGTGGGCCAGCGCGAGGAAACCCTGGTCAATGTGGTGGCCCGCAAGCCGCTCGCTCCCCCTGTTGCCGAGGAAGGTCCGTCCGAATGATCCGTGCCCTGCTGCTCGGTTGTGTCCTGTTGCTGAGCGCTTGCGTCAGTCAGGCTCCGCTGCCCGAGCGCACGCCCTCGCTGGTGCTGCCGTTGCAGCTCCACGTACAGCGCCAGCTTCAGGACCAGCGCCAGGACTGGCTGCTGGTGATCCAGGCCGAAGGCCCGGACCTGCGCTGGTCGCTGATGGACCCGCTGGGCATTCCCCAGGCCCGTCAGCGCCTGGTGGGCGGACACTGGCAGGCCGACGGCCTGCTGCCACCCAACCCGGAGGCCCGGGAGCTGTTCGCGGCCCTGCTGTTCGCCCTGACGCCTGTGGCCGAACTGCAGGCCAATTATCCGCACGCCCGGCAACAGGGCGCCCAACGTACCCTCGGCCCGCGCTGGCGAGTCGACTATCAACACGCTCTGGATTTCACCTTGAACCTGCCCCAAGGCCCGCACTACCACATCACGGCTCTGAGCACCGAGGCCACGCCATGACGGCTTACCTCAACGCCCTCGGGGTGATCTGCGCCCTGGGCCGCAATCGCCAGGAAGTCGCCCGCAGCCTGTTTGCCGGAGACTGCTCGGGCATGCGCGACGAAAGCCACTGGGTGCCCGAGCGTACCTTGCCGGTGGCGGCAGTGCGCAGCCCGCTGGCGGGCATGCCGGCGGGCCTCGAAGCCCAGAACAGCCGCAACAACCAGCTGCTGCTGGAGGCCACCCGGCAGATCGAAGGCGACATCCAGCAGGCCATCCAGCGCTACGGCCATGGCCGCATCGGCATCGTCCTGGGCACCAGCACGTCGGGCATCGACGAAGCCAGCCGGGGCATCGCCCGTTACCTGCAGGACCGGCAATTCCCGGCGGGCTACGACTACCGTCAGCAGGAGCTCAGCGCCCCGGCGAACTTCCTCGCCCAATGGCTGCAACTCTGCGGCCCGGCCTATGTGATTTCCACCGCCTGTACCTCCAGCGCCCGGGCCCTGATCAGTGCCCGGCGCCTGCTCGACCTGGGCCTGTGCGACGCCGTGCTGTGCGGCGGGGTCGACAGCCTGTGCAAGCTGACCCTCAATGGTTTCACAGCCCTGGAGGCGGTCTCCGGGCAACGCTGCAACCCCTTTTCCCGCAACCGCGACGGGATCAACATCGGTGAAGCGGCGGTGCTGTTCCTCATGAGCCGGGAGCCTGCCGGCGACGCCCCTGTTGCCCTGCTGGGCGGTGGCGCCAGCTCCGACGCCTACCACATTTCCGCCCCGGCCCCCGATGGCCGCGGCGCCCTGCAGGCCATGAGCCAGGCCTTGCGCAGCGCCGGCCTGCAGCCACAGCAGATCGGCTACCTGAACCTGCACGGCACCGCCACCCAGCACAACGACGCCATGGAAAGCCTGGCCGTGGCCCAGCTGTTCCCCGAAGGCGTGCCCTGCTCTTCGACCAAACCCATGAGCGGCCATACCCTGGGGGCCGCCGGGGCCCTGGAGGCGGCGTTCTGCTGGCTGGCCCTGAGTACCGACAACCCCGGCCTGGCGCTGCCGCCCCATGTCTGGGATGCCCAGGCCGACCCGTCTTTGCCGCCACTGCGCTGGGTCACCCCGGACGATCGCCTGGCCCCCCACGCACCGCGCCGCCTGATGAGCAATTCCTTCGCCTTCGGCGGCAACAACGTCAGCCTGATTATCGGAGACGCCCCATGATTGACTGGCCGCTCGCCGAGTTGCTGCCCCACGCCGGGGACATGATCCTCATCGATCAGGTCCTGGCCTTTGATGAAGAACAGATCCGCACCCGCCTCGAAGTTCGCCCCGGTGGCCTGTTCAACCGCCCCGACGGCAGCCTGCCGGCCTGGGTCGGCGTCGAGCTGATGGCCCAGAGCGTGGCCGCCTACGCCGGTTGCCGCGCCCGCCAGCAAGGCTTGCCGGTGGAGCTGGGCTTTCTTCTGGGCACCCGCAAATTCGAATGCAATGTCGAGCACTTCCCCCTCGGCAGCACCCTGGAAATCCATGCCCTGCGCTCTCTGGAAGACGACAACGGCATGGGCGTGTTCGAGTGCCACCTCAGTGGCCCCGGCATCACCGCCAGCGCGCGCCTGAACGTGTTCCGTCCGCCACAGGCCGCCGACTACCTGCATGAAACACCTGCCTCTTCTACAGGAACACCGTCATGACTGACTCCGTACTGGTCACCGGCTCCAGCCGTGGCATCGGCCGTGCCATCGCCCTGCGTCTGGCCCGGGCCGGGTATGACCTGGTGCTGCACTGCCGCAGCGGCCGCACCGAAGCCGAAGCCGTCAGGGGCGAAGTCCAGGCCCTGGGCCGCAGCGCCCGCGTCCTGCAATTCGATGTATCGGACCGGGAGGCCTGCCGGGTTGCCCTGGAGGCCGATGTCGAAGCCCATGGCGCCTATTACGGCGTGGTGCTCAACGCCGGCCTGACCCGCGACGGCGCCTTCCCGGCCCTCAGCGAAGAGGACTGGGACCAGGTGCTGCGCACCAACCTCGACGGTTTCTACAATGTCCTGCACCCGGTGATGATGCCCATGATCCGCCGCCGCGCAGCCGGGCGTATCGTCTGCATCACCTCGGTCTCGGGGCTGATCGGCAACCGTGGCCAGGTCAACTACAGCGCCTCCAAGGCCGGCGTGATCGGCGCCGCCAAGGCCCTGGCCATCGAGCTGGGCAAGCGCAAGATCACCGTCAACTGCGTGGCCCCGGGGCTGATCGACACCGCCATGCTGGATGAAAACGTGCCGGTGGAAGAACTGCTGAAAATGATTCCCGCGCAGCGCATGGGCACCCCGGAAGAGGTGGCCGGCGCGGTGAATTTCCTGATGTCCGCCGAAGCGTCCTACATCACTCGCCAGGTGCTGTCGGTGAACGGGGGCCTGTGCTGATGAAACGTGTGGTCGTCACCGGCATGGCCGGCATCACCTCCCTGGGCAGCGACTGGGCCAGCATCGCCGAGCGCTTTGCCGCCAACCGCAGCGGCATCCGGCGCATGGACGAGTGGGACAGGTTCAGCGAACTCAACACCCGCCTGGCCGGCCCCATCGATGACTTCCAGGTGCCCGGGCACTGGACCCGCAAGCAGCTGCGCAGCATGGGCCGGGTTTCGCGCCTGGCCGTGGGCGCCGCCGAGCAGGCCCTGGCCGACGCCGGGCTGCTGGGCGACCCGTCGATCAAGGACGGGCGCATGGGCGTGGCCTGTGGTTCTTCCACCGGCAGCACCGACGAGATCAAGGCCTTCGGCAACATGCTGCTCAACTCGGTGGCCGAGGGGCTCAACGCCAACTCCTACGTGCGCATGATGCCCCACACCACCGCCGCCAATATCAGCATCTTCTTCGGCCTGACCGGGCGCCTGATCCCTACCTCCAGCGCCTGCACCAGCGGTAGCCAGGGCATCGGCTACGCCTATGAGGCGATCAAGTTCGGCCGCCTGCCGCTGATGCTCGCCGGCGGCGCCGAGGAACTGTGCCCCACCGAAGCCATGGTGTTCGACGCGCTGTATGCCACCAGCCTGAAGAACGATGCGCCGCACACCAGCCCGCGCCCCTACGACAGCGGCCGTGACGGCCTGGTGATCGGCGAAGGTGGCGGCATGCTGGTGCTCGAGGAGCTGGAGCACGCCCTGGCCCGTGGCGCGCGCATCCACGCGGAAATCGTCGGCTTCGGCAGCAACGCCGACGGCCAGCACACCACCCGCCCCGAACAGAGCACCATGCGCCGGGCCATGGAGCTGGCGCTGGAGGATGGGGCCCTGGCCCCGGAGGCCATCGGCTACGTCAACGGCCATGGCACCGCCACCGAGCAAGGCGACATCGCCGAGACCCTGGCCACCAGCAGCCTGTTCGGCAGCCGCATGCCCATCAGTTCGCAGAAGAGTTTCCTCGGCCACACCCTGGGCGCCTGCGGCGCGCTGGAATCCTGGTTCAGCATCGAGATGCTCAACCGCGACCTCTATGTGCACACCTGCAACCTGGATCAGGTCGACCCCCGCTGCGGCGAGCTGGACTACCTGCAGGGAGGCTTTCGCGCCATGAGCCACGAATACGTGATGAACAACAACTTTGCCTTTGGCGGCGTCAACACCTCGTTGATCTTCCGCCGCTGGTCCTGATGCCTCACCTCACTGGAGAAATGGAATGTCTTCCCTGTTTCGCGCCACCCTCATCGTCCTTGCCCTGCTGAGCGTCACCGCTTGTACCAGCAAGCGCATGTACACCCCCAACCGGGTGCTCCCGGCCACCATCCAGGCCGACCAGGAGCAGGTCAAGCAGGCGATCCTGAAGAACCTCGTAGCCCGCAAGTGGACCGTACAGCGCATCAGCCCGGAGCTGATCCAGGCCGAGATCACCGTGCGTCAACAGTTCCACGCGGAGATCGATATCCAGTACTCCGCCAGCTACTACAAGATCGTCTACCGCGACAGCCGCGACATGGACTACAAGGACGGCAAGATCCACAAGAACTACATCCGCTGGGTGCGCCTGCTGGACAAGGGAATCCTGCGCGAACTGCGGGACAACCAGAACGAGCGGGCCGCGCAACAGCTGTCGGATGCCGCGGCCAAGAGCTTCCCGGCCGCACAATGAGCCCTTCCCTGTGACCCTGGTCACAGGGCTGCTTCACCCCCTTTGATGTCATGGAGAATGCGATGCGTTTGAAGACACTGGCGGCCACCGCCACCCTGCTGCTGTGCACCCTGCCCGGCGTCAGCCAGGCCCGCGATACGGCCCTGTACCTGCCCTTCGACAAGGTGGTGGCCGAGGCCATCAGCACCGGCAAGATCGACGGCAGCGTGAAGTTCTACCTGGCGGGCAACAAGCCGGCCGGCAAGGTCAGCGTGCTGAGCCCCGGCGCCGTGACCAACAAGAAGACCAATGCCTTCGGCAAGGCCGACCAGGTGGCCTGCGAGTGGGCCTTGCAGTCGGCACTGATCACCCTGCATGAAGCGGCGAAGAAAGTCGGCGCCAACGCCGTGACCGACATTGCCAGCTTCTACAAGAGCCACGAGCGCAAGGACGCCACCACCTATGAGTGCCATGCCGGCGCCATCATGGCTGGCGTCGCGCTGCGCGGGGATCTGTCCAAGGTCCAGTGAGCTGCGACTGACAACGCAAAGGGCGCCTGGGGCGCCCTTTGCGTTTCCGGGTTTTTTCCGGAAGCGCGCCAATCGCCGTCTACACTCGCAACAGCAGGCCGGGTCACCGCCGCCTGCGGGAGCCAAGTGGCGCGATCGGGCATTGGCCGGCGTGACAGTGGCTCCTCTTTCACGTCCGTCAAGGAGCCGACCATGCAAGTGAAAGCACTGATTGCCCTGGCCCTGCTAACGACCCTGAGCCCCGCCAGCCAGGCCACCAACCTGATGTACATGCCCTTCGAGAAAGTCGTGGCCGACGCCGAGCGCGCCGGGCGCCTGGATGGCAGCGTGAGCTTCCATCTGGCCGGCAACCCACTTCCGCCAGTGCTCCAGGTGCGGCTCACCGAAGTCACCACCAACAAGAAGACCAACGCTTTCAACAAGAGCGATATCGCCGCCTGCGAATGGGCCCTGCAGTCGGCCCTGATCACCCTGCAAGCCGCAGCCAAGCGGGTCGGCGCCAACGCAGTGACCAATATCGTCAGCTACTACAAGCACCACGTGCGCAAGGACCTCAACACCTACGAATGCCATGCCGGGGTACTGATGGCCGGAGTGGCCCTGCGCGGCGACCTAGTGAACCTGCAGGCCCCGGTGCGGCCCAACAGCCCCTCAGGGCGTAGCCCCGGTCTTGCGCGTCAGTAGCTCGACAAAGGCCTTGGCCATGGGCGAAGCCTGATCCTTGCGCTGTACCAGCCACACCGCCGACATCGCCGCCGGGTCCAGCAGGCGGCGATAGACCACGCCGTCGATGCGCATGCGCTGGTAGGACGCCGGCAGCACCGACACCCCCAACCCCGCCGCCACCAGGCCGATGATGGTCATGGCTTCCGCCGCCTCCTGAGCGAAATGCGGGGTAAAGCCGGCATCCCGGGACAGGCTCAGCAACTGCGCATACAGGCCGCTGCCATAGCTGCGGGGAAAAAACACAAAGGGCTCATGGGCCAGCTCCGCCAGGTGCAGCCCCTCTTCACTGCCACTGGCCAGCGGGTGCTTGGAACTGAGCACCGCCACCAGCGGCTCGCGCAGCAGCTCCACCACCGACAGCGAATCCGGCAGGGGCAAGGGCCGCATGATGCCGACCTGGATCGCCTGGTCCACCAGGGCCTCGGCCACCTGGGTGCTGCTCATTTCCTTGAGCTTGAGGTGTACCGCGGGAAAGCGCTGGCGAAAGGCGAAGATCGCCTGGGGAATGGTCGAATTGAAGGGTGCCGACGAGGTGAAGCCGATCTTCAGTTCCCCCAGCTCGCCCAGCTGCGCACGCCGCGCCACGTCCGCCGCCTTGTCCACCTGGGCCAGTACCAGCCGCGCCTCTTCCAGGAACAGGCGCCCGGCCTCGCTGAGCTCGACCCGACGATTGGTGCGTTCAAACAGGCGCGCCCCCACCTCCTGCTCCAGCGCCTGGATCTGCTGGCTCAGGGGCGGTTGGGAGATGCCCAGCACCTGGGCTGCACGGCCAAAATGCAGTTCTTCGGCGACAGCGATGAAGTAGCGCAGGTGACGCAGTTCCATGAGGGCCTCATTAAGTCTTAAAACCTATCAAACAGGTCGAACAATATATTGGAAAGAATCATTAGCCAGCTATATGCTTTTTCCATTGCCTGACCGGCTGCGTTCCCCCGAGGTCCCCCGTGAAATCCGCTGTTGCCGCTGTTGCCCCCTCCGCCCACGAACCCCCTGCCACGCCCCTGGACGAGGTGGTCGCCCAGCTCAACGAGGCCTATATCGAAAAAGGCACGCCGATGTTCATGCGCACCGTGCTGGCGCTGTTCTCCGGCGGTTTTGCCACCTTCGCCCTGCTGTATTGCGTACAGCCGATGATGCCGCTGCTGTCCCGGGACTTTTCCATCAATGCCGCCCAGAGCAGCCTGATCCTCTCGGTCGCCACCTGCATGCTGGCCATCGGGTTGTTGATCACCGGGCCGGTTTCCGACCGCATCGGTCGCAAGCCGGTGATGGTTGCCGCCTTGCTGGCCGCCGCCCTGTGCACCATCGCCAGTGCGCTGATGCCGAGCTGGCACGGGGTGCTGCTGATGCGCGCGCTGGTGGGCCTGTCCCTGAGCGGGCTGGCAGCGGTGGCCATGACCTACCTGAGCGAGGAGATCCACCCCCAGCACATCGGCCTGGCCATGGGCCTGTACATCGGTGGCAACGCCATCGGCGGCATGAGCGGGCGACTGATCACCGGGGTGCTGATCGACTTCGTCAGCTGGCACACGGCGATGCTGGTGATCGGCGGCCTGGCACTGATCGCTGCCGCGGTGTTCTGGCGCATCCTTCCCGAATCACGCAATTTCCGCGCCCGTTCGCTGCACCCGCGCAGCCTGCTGGACGGCTTTGCCATGCACTTTCGCGATGCCGGCCTGCCCTGGCTGTTCCTCGAAGGTTTCCTGCTGATGGGGGCATTCGTCACCCTGTTCAACTACATCGGCTACCGCCTGCTGGCCGAGCCCTATCAACTGAGCCAGGCCTGGGTCGGGATGCTGTCGGTGGTGTACCTCTCGGGCATCTACAGCTCGGCGAAGATCGGCGCCCTGGCCGACCAGCTGGGCCGGCGCCGGGTGCTCTGGGGCACCATCGTGCTGATGCTGGCGGGGATCGCCCTGACCCTGCTGACCCCGCTGTCCCTGGTGCTGATCGGCATGCTGCTGTTCACCTTCGGCTTCTTCGGTGCCCACTCGGTGGCCAGCAGCTGGATCGGCCGTCGTGCCACCAAGGCCAAGGGCCAGGCGTCGTCGCTGTACCTGTTCAGCTACTACGCCGGCTCGAGCATTGCCGGCACCGCCGGCGGGGTGTTCTGGCACCTGGCGGGTTGGAACGGCATCGGCCTGTTTATCGGCGCCTTGCTGATCGGAGCCCTGTTGATCGCCATGAAACTCGCCAAACTCCCCCCTTTGTAGGAGCAGGCTTGCCGGCGAAGTGCTCCGCCAGGCAGGCGCAGGTCTTGAGGGCCCTTTCGCCAGCAAGCTGGCTCCTACACCGAGCGAACCTGACTGGCCGGCCCCCTGTAGGAGCTGGCTTGCCAGCGAAGGCGTGCGCCAGGCAGGCGCAGGTCTTGAGAGCCCTTTCGCCAGCAAGCTGGCTCCTACACCGAGCGAATCTGGCTGGCCGCCCCCTGTAGGAGCTGGCTTGCCAGCGAAGGCGTGCGCCAGGCAGGCGCAGGTCTTGAGAGCCCTTTCGCCAGCAAGCTGGCTCCTGCAAAAAGTGTCCGCCAATGAAAACGCCCGGCAGGTGCCGGGCGTTTTTCATGGGGTGGCGCTTATACGTGGTATTGCGCCGACAACTCGTGCACCGCTTCCAGGAAGGCTCCGGCGTGCTCCGGTTTCACTTCCGGAGTGATGCCGTGGCCCAGGTTGAACACGTGGCCGCTGCCCTTGCCGTAGCTGGCGAGGATGCGCGCAACTTCGCTGCGGATCGCCTGCGGGTTGGCGTAGAGCACGGTAGGGTCCATGTTGCCTTGCAGCGATACCTTGCTGCCGACCCGGCGGCGGGCTTCGCCGATGTCACAGGTCCAGTCCAGGCCCAGGCTGTCCGCGCCGGCATCGGCAATGCTTTCCAGCCACAGGCCGCCGCCCTTGGTGAAGAGGATCACCGGAACCTTGCGCCCCTCGTGTTCGCGGATCAGGCCACTGACGATCTTGCGCATGTAGGCCAGGGAGAACTCCTGGTAGGCCGCCGCCGAGAGGCTGCCGCCCCAGCTGTCGAAGATCTGCACCGCCTGCGCGCCGGCACGGATCTGCCCGTTCAGGTACGCGGTGACCGACTGGGCCAGCTTGTCCAGCAGCAGGTGCATGGCTTGCGGGTTGTCGTAGAGCATGGCCTTGGACTTGCGGAAGTCCTTGGAGGAGCCGCCTTCGACCATATAGGTGGCCAGGGTCCAGGGGCTGCCGGAGAAACCGATCAACGGCACACGGCCGTTGAGTTCGCGACGAATGGTGCTGACCGCATCCATTACATAGCCCAGGTCCTTGTGCGGATCGGGGATCGGCAGGGCTTCGATGTCGGCCAGGGTGCTGACCACTTTCTTGAAGCGCGGGCCTTCGCCGGTTTCAAAGTACAGGCCTTGGCCCATGGCATCGGGGATGGTCAGGATGTCGGAGAAGAGGATCGCCGCATCCAGCTGTGGATAGCGGTCCAGAGGCTGCAGAGTGACTTCGCAAGCGAACTCCGGATTCATGCACAGGCTCATGAAGTCACCGGCGTTGGCGCGGCTGGCACGGTATTCAGGCAAGTAGCGCCCAGCCTGACGCATCATCCACACCGGGGTGACGTCTACGGGTTGCTTGAGCAGGGCACGAAGGAAACGGTCGTTCTTCAGGGCAGTCATGTCGGCATCCGGAAAAAAAGTGGGGGCATTTTCTCAGAGCGCGACACAAAAGGCACGGCAAGAGCCGTTTCTTTATGTCTATGGGGTCAATTTGTCACGGGACGGGCACAGATCCCGTAGGAGCCAGCTTGCTGGCGAAGCGATCGACGCGGTGCATCAACAGCACCGCGTTATCGTTGTTCGCCGGCCAGCCGGCTCCTGCAAGGTGGGTCAGACGCCCAGGTAGTCGAGGATGCCTTCGGCGGCGTTACGCCCTTCGAAGATCGCCGTCACCACGAGATCAGAACCACGCACCATGTCGCCACCGGCAAAGATTTTCGGATTGCTGGTCTGGTGCTTGAACTTGCCCTGTTCCGGGGCCACGACGCGGCCCTGGCTGTCGGTCTGGATGCTGAACTGCTCGAACCATGGCGCCGGGCTTGGACGGAAACCGAAGGCGATGACCACGGCGTCGGCCGGGATGATCTCTTCAGAACCCGGGATCGGCTCGGGGCTGCGGCGGCCACGGGCGTCCGGCTCGCCGAGACGGGTCTCGACCACCTTCACGCCTTCGACGCGGTCTTCACCGACGATGGCGATCGGCTGGCGGTTGTAGAGGAACTTCACGCCTTCTTCCTTGGCGTTCTTCACCTCTTTGCGCGAGCCGGGCATGTTGGCTTCGTCACGACGATAGGCGCAGGTCACCGACTTGGCGCCCTGGCGGATCGAGGTGCGGTTGCAGTCCATCGCGGTGTCGCCACCACCCAGCACCACCACCTTCTTGCCTTTCATGTCGACGAAGTCTTCCGGCGACTTTTCAAAGCCCAGGTTGCGGTTGACGTTGGCGATCAGGAAATCCAGCGCGTCATAGACGCCCGGCAGGTCCTCACCGGCAAAGCCGCCCTTCATGTAGGTGTAGGTGCCCATGCCCATGAACACCGCATCGTATTCGGCGAGCAGTTGCTCCATGGTCACGTCCTTGCCCACCTCGGTGTTGAGGCGGAACTCGATGCCCATGCCGCTGAAGACTTCGCGACGATTGCTCAGCACGGTCTTTTCCAGCTTGAACTCGGGGATACCAAAGGTCAGCAGACCGCCGATTTCCGGGTTCTTGTCGAACACCACCGGGGTCACGCCGCCACGCACCAGCACGTCGGCACAGCCCAGGCCTGCCGGGCCCGCGCCAATGATCGCCACGCGTTTGCCGGTGGGCTTGACCTTGGACATGTCCGGGCGCCAGCCCATGGCGAAGGCGGTGTCGGTGATGTACTTCTCCACCGAACCGATGGTCACCGCGCCAAACCCGTCGTTGAGGGTGCAGGCCCCCTCGCACAGACGATCCTGCGGGCACACCCGGCCGCAGACTTCCGGCAGGGTGTTGGTCTGGTGCGACAGCTCGGCGGCGGCGAGGATGTTGCCCTCGGCCACCAGCTTGAGCCAGTTGGGAATGAAGTTGTGCACCGGGCACTTCCATTCACAGTACGGGTTACCGCAACCCAGGCAGCGGTGGGCCTGGTCGGCCGACTGCTGGGGTTTGAAGGGTTCGTAGATTTCCACGAACTCTTTCTTGCGTTGACGCAACAGTTTCTTCTTCGGATCCTTGCGCCCGACATCGATGAACTGGAAGTCGTTATTCAGACGTTCAGCCATTATCAAAACCTCATCACACTCTTCAGGCGCATATCACTGCGGGTTGGCACGGGTGCTGGAAAGCAACGACTTCAAGCTGGCAGCCTTGGGCTTGACCAGCCAGAAACGGCGCAGGTAGTCGTCGAGGTTCTCGGCGAGGTTACGGCCCCATTCGCTGTCGGTTTCCTCGACGTACTCGTTCAGCACGCGCTGCAGGTGGCTGCGATAGGCTTCCATCGCTTCGCCGCTGATCCGTTGGATTTCCACCAGTTCGTGGTTGACCCGGTCAACGAAGGTGTTGTCCTGGTCCAGCACATAAGCGAAACCGCCGGTCATGCCTGAGCCGAAGTTGTAACCGGTCTTGCCCAGGACGCAGACGAAACCACCGGTCATGTACTCGCAGCAGTGATCGCCAGTGCCTTCCACCACGGTGTGGGCACCGGAGTTGCGCACGGCGAAACGCTCACCCGCGGTGCCAGCGGCGAACAGCTTGCCGCCGGTGGCGCCGTACAGGCAGGTGTTGCCGATAATGGCGCTGTCCTGGGTCTTGTAGACGCTGCCCTTGGGCGGAACGATCACCAGCTTGCCGCCGGTCATGCCCTTGCCCACGTAGTCGTTGGCGTCGCCTTCCAGGTAGAGGTTCAGGCCGCCGGCGTTCCACACGCCGAAGCTCTGCCCCGCAGTGCCCTTGAAGCGGAACGTGATAGGCGCCTGGGCCATGCCCTGGTTGCCGTGGAGCCTGGCGATCTCGCCGGAGATCCGTGCGCCGATGGAGCGGTCGCAGTTGCAGATATCCAGGGCGAAATCGGCGCCGCTCTTGTCATTGATCGCCGAGCGGGCCATCTCGACCATTTTCTCGGCCAGCAGGCCCTTGTCGAACGGCGGGTTGCGGTCCACCTGGCAGAACTGCGGCTTGTCCGCCGGAATGTGGTCACTGCCCAGCAACGGGGTCAGGTCCAGGTGATGCTGCTTGGCGGTCTGGCCTTCCAGCACCTCCAGCAGGTCGGTCCGGCCGATCAGTTGCTCCAGGGAGCGCACGCCAAGCTTGGCCAGCCACTCACGGGTTTCCTCGGCGACGTAGGTGAAGAAGTTCACCACCATGTCGACAGTGCCGATGTAGTGATCCTTGCGCAGTTTCTCGTTCTGGGTGGCCACGCCGGTGGCGCAGTTGTTCAGGTGGCAGATACGCAGGTATTTGCAGCCCAGGGCGATCATCGGCGCGGTGCCGAAGCCGAAGCTTTCGGCGCCGAGGATGGCGGCCTTGATCACGTCGAGGCCGGTTTTCAGGCCGCCGTCGGTCTGTACCCGGACCTTGCCGCGCAGGTCATTGCCGCGCAGGGTCTGGTGGGTTTCCGCCAGGCCCAGTTCCCACGGTGCACCGGCGTACTTGATGGAGGTCAGCGGCGAAGCGCCGGTACCGCCGTCGTAGCCGGAGATGGTGATCAGGTCGGCATAGGCCTTGGCCACACCGGCGGCGATGGTACCAACGCCGGCTTCGGCCACCAGCTTCACCGACACCAGCGCCTGAGGGTTGACCTGCTTGAGGTCGAAGATCAGCTGCGACAAGTCTTCGATCGAATAGATGTCGTGGTGCGGCGGAGGCGAAATCAAGGTCACGCCGGGGACTGCGTAGCGCAGCTTGGCGATCAGGCCGTTGACCTTGCCACCAGGCAGCTGGCCGCCCTCGCCGGGCTTGGCGCCCTGGGCCACCTTGATCTGCAGCACTTCGGCGTTGACCAGGTATTCCGGGGTCACGCCGAAACGGCCAGTGGCCACTTGCTTGATCTTCGAGCTCTTGATGGTGCCGTAGCGCGCCGGGTCTTCGCCGCCCTCACCGGAGTTGGAACGCGCGCCGAGGCGGTTCATGGCTTCGGCCAGGGCTTCGTGAGCCTCCGGCGACAGGGCACCCAGGGAGATACCGGCAGAGTCGAAGCGCTTGAGGATCGACTCCAGGGGCTCGACTTCGCTGATGTCCATCGGCGTGTCCAGGGTCTTCACCTGGAACAGGTCGCGGATCATCGACACCGGGCGGTTGTCCACCAGCGCGGTGTATTCCTTGAACTTGGCGTAGTCGCCCTGCTGCACGGCGGCTTGCAGGGTGTTGACCACGTCCGGGTTGTAGGCGTGGTACTCGCCACCGTGGACGAACTTTAGCAGGCCGCCTTGCTGGATCGGCTTGCGCGGGCTCCAGGCCTCGGTCGCCAGGGCTTTCTGCTCGGCTTCGATGTCGACGAAACGTGCGCCCTTGATCCGGCTCGGCACGCCACGGAAGCTCAGGTTGCAGACCTCCTCGGACAGGCCGATGGCTTCGAACAGCTGCGCGCCACGGTAAGAGGCGATGGTGGAGATGCCCATCTTCGACAGGATCTTCAGCAGGCCCTTGGTGATGCCCTTGCGGTAGTTCTTGAACACCTCGTAGAGGTCGCCCAGCACTTCACCGGTACGGATCAGGTCGCCCAGCACTTCGTAGGCCAGGAACGGATAGACCGCCGAGGCGCCGAACCCGATCAGCACCGCGAAGTGGTGCGGATCGCGGGCGGTGGCGGTTTCCACGAGGATGTTGGAGTCGCAGCGCAGGCCTTTTTCGGTCAGGCGGTGGTGCACCGCGCCCGTGGCCAGGGAGGCGTGGATCGGCAACTTGCCCGGCGCGATATGACGGTCGCTGAGGACGATCTGGGTGCGGCCGGCGCGCGCGGCTTCTTCAGCCTGGTCGGCGACGTTGCGGATCGCCGCTTCCAGACCGACGCTCTCGTCGTAGTTGAGGTCGATGACCTGGCGCTCGAAGCCCGGGCGATCGAGGTTCATCAGCGAACGCCACTTGGCCGGGGAGATCACTGGCGAGCTGAGTATCACTCGCGAAGCATGCTCAGGCGACTCCTGGAAGATGTTGCGCTCGGCACCGAGGCAGATCTCCAGGGACATGACGATGGCTTCGCGCAGCGGGTCGATCGGCGGGTTGGTGACCTGGGCGAACTGCTGGCGGAAATAGTCGTAAGGGGTACGCACGCGCTGGGACAGCACCGCCATCGGCGTGTCGTCGCCCATGGAGCCCACCGCTTCGTAGCCCTGCTCGCCCAGCGGACGCAGGACCTGGTCACGCTCTTCGAAGGTGACCTGGTACATCTTCATGTACTGCTTGAGCTGGTCGACGTCGTAGAAGGCCGAGCCGTGGTCGTTGTCTTCCATGGTGGCTTGGATGCGCAGAGCGTTCTTGCGCAGCCATTGCTTGTATGGATGACGGGACTTCAAGCGGTTGTCGATGGCGTCGGTGTCGAGGATCTGCCCGGTCTCGGTGTCCACGGCAAAGATCTGGCCCGGGCCGACCCGGCCCTTGGCGATCACGTCCTCGGGCTGGTAGTTCCACACGCCGATTTCCGAGGCCAGGGTGATGAAGCCGTTCTGGGTGGTGACCCAGCGCGCCGGGCGCAGGCCGTTGCGGTCCAGCAGGCAGACGGCGTAGCGGCCGTCGGTCATGACCACGCCGGCCGGGCCGTCCCACGGCTCCATGTGCATCGAGTTGTATTCGTAGAACGCGCGCAGGTCGGCGTCCATGGTCTCGACGTTCTGCCACGCTGGCGGAATGATCATGCGCACGCCGCGGAACAGGTCGATGCCGCCGGTGACCATCAGCTCCAGCATGTTGTCCATGCTCGAGGAGTCGGAACCCACGCGGTTGACCAGCGGGCCGAGTTCTTCCAGGTCCGGGATCAAGTCGTTGGCGAACTTGGTGCGCCGGGCCACGGCCCAGTTGCGGTTGCCGGTGATGGTGTTGATCTCGCCGTTGTGGGCGAGGAAGCGGAATGGCTGGGCCAGCGGCCATTTCGGCAGGGTGTTGGTGGAGAAGCGCTGGTGAAACACGCAGATCGCGGTTTGCAGGCGCTCGTCACCCAGGTCCGGATAGAAGGCGGCGAGGTCCGCCGGCATCATCAGGCCCTTATAGATGATGGTCTTGTGGGAAAAGCTGCAGATGTAGTGGTCGGTGTCGGCGGCGTTGGCCACCGAGGAGCGGCGACGGGAACTGAACAGCTTGATGGCGAAATCCTGGTCGCTCAGGCCCTGGCCGCCGATGAATACTTGTTCGATCTGTGGCAGGCGCTCCAGGGCCAGACGCCCGAGCACACTGGTATCGATCGGTACTTTGCGCCAGCCCACCAGTTGCAGGCCGGCGGCGAGGATCTCGCGGTTCATGTTTTCGCGAGCGGCTTCGGCTTTCACCGGGTCCTGGTTGAAGAACACCATGCCCACCGCATATTGCTTGGGCAGCTCGATGCCGAAGTGCTCCGTGGCGACTGCGCGCAGGAACAGGTCGGGCTTTTGCATCAGCAGACCGCAACCGTCGCCGGTCTTGCCGTCCGCGTTGATCCCACCGCGGTGGGTCATGCAGGTCAGGGCCTCAATGGCCGTTTTCAACAGGGTATGACTGGGTTCGCCCTGCATATGGGCTATCAGGCCGAAACCACAGTTATCCTTAAATTCATCTGGTTGGTACAGACCTGCTTTCATAGACACTTTCTCACCAGGCTGCCTCTTTTAGAGGCAAATTTCTTTTCAATTCAACCACTTGCATTCCGCGCCGAACGTACGCCAGCTTTGCGGGGGCAAAAGGGAGGTCATTGTACACACCGACACAAAGCCCCACAAATTTAGCGACGATCTGTCGTAAATTCATGTCGCATTTATGAACGTTTTAAAGCGATATGCTGTGCTAGTCAAAAAGTTTTGCTTTTGACTGCCGCGACTCAAAAACTACTGTGACGCAGACACCACAAGGCACGCGGCCTGTAAGGCAGCATGCCGATGCGGAAATTTGAGGTTGCCGGGAGAGGCGGCCTGGGTAAGGCCGCCGAATCTTCAGCGAGTTGTTGCCAGTTCTTGTTGAACGCTAGCGACAGTGCGAGGCCAAGGTTTACCAGCCTGAACCTTCGCTGGCAAGGATTTGATGGCGCTGACCGCTGCATCGCGGCTTGCGAAGTTGCCGTAGGTGATCACATACAGCGGCTTGCCGTTGAGGACTTTCTTGAAGTAGCGGTATTCGCCGCCCTGTTCCTTGACGAAGTTCTGCGCGGTGGCTTCCGAGCTGGTGCCGAGGATCTGCACCACGTAGTTGCCTGGCGCCTGGCCAGCGTACCAGCTGCCACCGGCGGCCTTGGCCACGGTGACCGGCTTCTCGGCCGGCTTGGCCGGAGCAGGCTTGGCTGCCACTGGTTTCTCTGCCGGCTTGGCGGCAGGCGCAGGCTTGGCCGTGGCCACCTGGGTCGGTGCCGGGGTTGGACGCGCTGCCGGAGTCGGCGTCGGGCCAGCCGTAGCCCCAGCAGGCGGCGCGGTGGTGGTCACGGTCGGTGGAACGGCGCTGGAGCCTTCAACCGGTACCCCGTCGTCACCCTCACTGATACCCCCTGCGGCTTCGGCCAGAGGACCGCGCATCACGGGCTGCGACTGGCCGACCAACGGCAGCGGCATTGGCTGTGACGAACCGGCGAACTCTACTGACGGGCTGCCATTGGCATTGGGTGTCGGTGTTTGCCCCAAAGGCAGTTGCGCTTGCTCATTGGCCGGAGCGCCGGTGGTTGGAGCCTTGCTGCGGCCCGGCATCAACCAGGCCGCGGCCACGGCCACCACCACGACAGCGGAGATGGCCAATACGTGTTTCTTTGGCATGTTGAACCCCATACTTGGACGCTTGACCGCAGAGCGGCTGGCGATCATTGCTTCGATCATTGCATCCCTGGCGACCTGGTTGATGTTGCCCGGCCAGCCATCGGAGCCTTCGTGAATATCACTGATCTGATCTGCGGAGAAAAGTTCGATGCCCTGCCCCGCACCTTCAAGCCGCTGGGCCAGATATTCGCGGGTTTCCTCTTCGGTATAAGGCTGCAACTCGATGACGTGGAAGCGCTCTTCCTCGGTATTGAGCTGGTCCAGTGCGGCGATCAGCGACGACTCGCCGAACAGGAACACATGGGGACGACCTTCCGGAGCGCCGGCCGCCAGGGCCAGCAGGGCCTCGAGGGCGGACTCGTCGAGCTGCTCGGCATCATCCACCAGCAGATAGACTTCCTGACCGGTCAGGGCCAGCTGCACTATCTGGGCGAGGATCGCGCCGATTTCAGCCTCGGCCACGTTCAGCGCCTGGGCCACCTGGCGCAGCACGCCGGCAGCGTCGCCGGCGCCGCGGGCCGACACCACCACGCTCTGCACCGATTGCTTGTTGGTACTGGCTACCAGCGCCTGGCGCAGCAGGGTCTTGCCGCTGCCCTGAGGCCCGGTGACCACCAGCAGCAACTGGCTGTAGCGGGCCAGGTGATGCAGTTGCCCCAGCACGGGCTTGCGCTGGGCAGGAAAGAACTTGAAGCCAGGGACCCGGGGAGCGAAAGGATCGTGGCTCAACTGGTAATGGCCGAGGAAAGCCTCGTCGGCGTGCAAACTAGTCATCGGGATCTTATTAACCTTTAAGCTGAGCCAGGGCGCGGTAGTCCGCTCCCAGCGTGGCCTGTAAAACCTCTTTCGGATAATCGTCGGTCACTACGGCTTCGCCCATGCGGCGCAACAGCACCAGACGCAAACGACCGTCGATCACTTTCTTGTCAATTGCCATGTGTTCGAGAAAATTCGCTTCGCTCATTTCCTCTGGCGGGATGACCGGCAAGCCCGCGCGCTGGAACAGGCGAATACCGCGGTCACGCTCCTGGCTGGTGATCCAGCCCAGGCGCGCGGACATTTCCAGGGCCATTACGGTGCCAGCAGCCACCGCCTCACCGTGCAGCCACACACCGTACCCCATGTGGGTTTCGATGGCGTGGCCGAAGGTATGCCCTAGGTTGAGGGTGGCCCGCACTCCCGATTCACGTTCGTCGGCACCCACTACCGCGGCCTTGGCCGCACAGGAGCGCTCGATGGCGTAAGTCAGGGCCTGCTGGTCCAGGGCCCGCAGGCGGTCGACGTTCTCTTCCAGCCAGGTGAGGAAGGGCTCGTCGCAGATCAGGCCGTACTTGATCACCTCCGCCAGACCTGCCGACAGCTCGCGGCTGGGCAGGGTGTTAAGGCTGGTGGTATCGATCAGCACCACGTTCGGCTGGTAGAAGGCGCCGACCATGTTCTTGCCCAGCGGGTGGTTGATACCGGTCTTGCCACCCACCGAAGAGTCCACCTGGGACAGGAGGGTGGTAGGAATCTGGATGAAATCCACGCCCCGCTGGTAGCAGGCCGCGGCAAAGCCGGCCATATCACCGATCACGCCGCCACCGAGGGCGATGATGGTAGTGCGTCGATCGTGGCGCGCAGTGAGCAGGCCATCGAAGATCAACTGCAGGGTTTCCCAGTTCTTGTAGGCCTCGCCATCGGGCAGGACCACCGAGATCACCGAGAACTGCCCCAGGCTGCGGGTCAGACGCTCAAGGTAAAGCGGCGCGACGGTCTCATTGGAAATGATCGCCACTTGCCGCCCGGCGATATGCGGCACCAGCAGCTCGGGCTGGTCCAACAGACCTTCACCAATGTGAATCGGGTAGCTGCGCTCGCCTAGATCGACCTTAAGTGTCTGCATGTGTCCCCACAGTGAAGATGGAAGCAGGCATTGTGCCCTGCATTGACGATGGGCCTCGCCTGGTCTTCTGACGCAGCCCGATAGCTCTGCGCCACACCTTGGCGGTCTGGCGCGACGCCGAGAATAGCGCATTTCGCTCGACGCATTAACGGGGTGGCAGCTGCTGCAGGCGCTCCAGTATGTCCAGCACCACCATTCGTGGCGGCCGCTCATCGGTTTCCACCACCAGATCGGCGATTTCCCGATAAAGCGGGTCGCGGATTTCCAGCAGGTCGCGCAGGGTCTTGGCCGGATCGGCGGTGCGCAGCAGGGGACGATTGCGGTCCCGGGCGGTGCGCCCCACCTGTTGCTCGACCGAGGCGTGCAGATAGACCACTCGTCCGCCAGCGTGCAGCGCCCGACGATTGGCCTCGCGCATCACTGCACCACCGCCAGTGGCCAGGACCACGCCGTCAGTGCCACAGAGCTCGGCGATCATCGCCTGTTCGCGATCACGAAAGCCCGGTTCGCCTTCCTTATCGAAGATCCACGGGATATTCGCGCCTGTACGCAGTTCAATTTCCTTATCGGAATCTTTGAATGGCAGGCGCAGCTCTTTGGCCAGTAAGCGACCGATGGTGCTTTTTCCAGCCCCCATCGGCCCAACAAGAATCAAATTTCGCACAGAATCAACGACTCACAGCAATCGCCTGGTTGTTCATGATACGCGGAGTGAGAAATACCAGCAGCTCGGATTTTTTCTCCGACACCACGTCACGCCGGAAAAGGCGGCCAAGATACGGCACATCGCCAAGAAATGGCACTTTATCTACAACCTTGCTCTGGGTATTCGAGAAAACCCCGCCGATGACGATGGTCGCCCCGTCGTTGACCAGGACCTTGGCATTGACCTCGTTCTTCTTGATCGGCGGTACATCCTGGACCTTGTTCAGGTAGTCCGGCTCATCCTTGGTGACCTTGACCTCCATGATGATGCGGTTGTCCGGGGTGATCTGCGGCGTCACTTCAAGCGACAGCGACGCCTCCTTGAAGGACACCGAGGTAGCGCCGCTGGAGCTGGCTTCCTGGTAGGGGATCTCGGTGCCCTTGAGGATCTTTGCGGTTTCCTTGTCGGAGGTGACCACCTTGGGCTGGGAAACGATCTCGCCGTTGCCGGTCTTCTCCATGGCGGTCAACTCCAGGTCCAGCAGCACGTTGTCGGTGATGTAGGCGATACCGATGCCCGAGGTATGGGCGCTAGCCCCCAGATCGACAAAGGGCGAGTTGCTGCCGCCGCTGCCCGGAGCGCCGATGCTGCTGGAACCGCTGGCAGCGTTCTGCACCCCGCTGGCGCTCCAGTTGCCCTGGTTCTGCACCGAGCCGCCCCAGCGCACGCCCAGGCTCTTGTCGTAGTCAACGTTGGCCTCGACGATGCGCGCTTCGATCATCACCTGGCGCACCGGAACATCCAGCTGGGCGACGATGCGCCGAAGTTCGTCGAGGCGCTCCTGGCTCTGGTAGGCAATGATGCTGTTGGTGCGTTCGTCCACGGTGATCGAGCCACGCTCATCGGCTTTTTCCTCGGCGCGGGTCACCGACTGGAACAGCTTGGCGATGTCCGCTGCCTTGGCGTAGTTGACCTGCAGCAGCTCCCGACGCAACGGCGCCAGGTCCTCCAGCTGCTTCTGTGACTCCAGCTCCTGACGCTCCCGGGCGGCAATCTCATCCGCCGGAGCCACCAGCAGCACATTGCCGATCTTGCGCGAATCAAGGCCTTTGGTCCGTAGCACCAGATCCAGGGCCTGATCCCAGGGCACGTTCTGCAGGCGCAGGGTGATGCCGCCCTGCACCGTGTCGCTGGCCACCAGGTTGAGGCCCGTGAAATCGGCGATCAGTTGCAGCACCGAGCGCACCTCGATGTCCTGAAAGTTCAGCGAGAGCTTTTCCCCCTTGTAGGCAGGTCGGGCCGCAGCCGCCCTGCTGCTGGTCTCGGCCAGGGGGCGGAAACTGACCGTCAGGCGGTTGTCGGTCTGGAAGGTGGAATAGTCGAAGGCGCCCTTGGGCTCCAGGGTGACGGTGGTACGCCCGGCAGCCGTATCCGCAGTGATGTACTGCACCGGGGTGGCGAAATCCTTGACGTCCAGGCGAACCCGCAGCGCCTCGGGCAATTGGGTACGGGCAAAATCGAGGACGATCCGGCCCTCGCGCCGCTGGACATCGACAGCGATGCGCGGGTCGGACAGGTCGATCAGCACATTGCCTTCGCCCTCCTCGCCGCGCTGAAAATCCACGCCGCGTATCGACCCGGCCACTGCCTGCGGCTTTGCAGGCGCCCGAGCTGCCGTCCCCGGAGCAGCGGGCTTGGGCTCGGCGGCGCCGACCAGCGGTGCCAGCAGCGCTATCCATAGCGCTACACCGAGGGCTGAAACAGTCCTGTTCATTTTCCATATTCCACTTAAGAGTGTTTTCTCAGCGCCAGTGTTCGCGGCCGCTCCAGCCAGGCTCCCGCTCCATCGGGAACAATTTCCACCACCTCGATCTGCGATTCGCTGATGGTCACAACCCGGCCTTCGTTGCGCCCCAGGTAGTCGCCCACCTGCAAGCGGTGGATGCCACCTGCGCCGCGCAACAGGGCAAAGCTCCCGGAGGCGTTGGACAGGGTCCCGACCATTTGCAACTGCTCGATATCGAACCCCTCCAGGTATTGCCGGGCTCGCTGCGGGTCGGGCCGGACCGCACTGGCCCCTTGCCGACGGGCCGCCAGGTCAAGCCTTTGCGGCGGCTGGAACGGACTGCGCAATGCGCTGGCGTCATAGGTGAACGAGGGGTAAGACCGGATTACCGGGATTGGTTCAATCGGCCCGGGCGCTTGCAGGCGCATCTGGTTCATGTAGGCGTCCAGGTCGGCAAAGTCGTCATCGGCGCCACCACACCCCCACAGCCCGGCACAAAGGCAGCCAAGCACCGCCCAGCGCAGGCGCCTCATGAGTGCGGCTCCGGAGCGTCGTACCTGTAGGTGCGCGCCTCGATGCTCATGCGCAACAGCGCCGGATTGCCCGCCGCCACAGGCTGAATGCGAAAATCATGCAAGGTAACGATGCGCGGCAGGCCGGCGACGCCACTGACGAAGCTCGCCAGGTCGTGATAGGCCCCGGTGACAGTAATCTGGATCGGCAACTCGACGTAGAACTGCCTGGCCACCTCCGGTTGCAGCCTGATTTCCTCGAAGGCCAGGCCACTGCCCAGCCCCACGCGACTGATGTCCTCCAGCAGGCCGGGGACCTCGGTGTCGCTGGGCAACTGACGCAACAGCAGGTCGAAGCTGTTGCGTATGACGGCCAACTGCTCCTGGTAGCGCGGCAAATTGGCTCCCTGGCGCGCCTTGCCGGCAAACTCCTGCCGGAGACGAGTTTCCTCCTGGCGCTGGCGCTCCAGTTGCTCCAGGTGCGGGCTCAGGTAAAAGCCGTAGCCCACTAGCAGAACCAGCAGCAGAAGCAGGGCCGCCACCAGACTCCTGGCCGGCCCGGGCCAGGAGCCCAGGTTGGCCAGCTCCAGCTCCCGCAGATCGATACGCCGCAACTCTGCCAGCCATTGTCGGGGGGTCATTGCCGAAGCTCCCCGGTTGGCCCGGGCGTCTGCCCGACATTCAGCCGGAACAGGTTGTTCAGCCCTTGCTGGGCGTCCACCGCGTTCTTCACCTCGGTCAGGCTGGGGGCAGCAAAACCCTCGGCAGCCTGCAGATTGCGCATCAGGTCGGACACCCTGTTGTTTGACTCGGCGGCACCGCTGATTCCAAGGTTCTGCCCCTGCAGATCCACCTCGGTGAAGTACACGCCATCAGGCAGGCTGCGGGCCAACTGCTGAAAAATCCGCACACTGTTGGAGCGGTTGCCCTGCAGCTCTTCGATGATGCCCATGCGTTCGAGCAACTGCTGTCGTTGCGCCTTGAGCCCCTGGATGCTGGCGATCTGCTCATCCAGGCGTGCCGTCGCCTGGCCCAGATACTGGTTGCGCAAATGCTGGCGCTCGATCACCCGGCTTATATAGGCGTCGGCCAACAGAATGACCCCGGCCCCGAGCACGACCATCATCGCCAGCATCTGCAGGAAACGCCGACGCCTCAGTTCGCGCGAGGCCTCGCGCCAGGGCAACAGGTTGATCCGCGCCATCAGTCGAACCCTCGCAGGGCCAAGCCACAGGCCAGAAGCAGGTTCGGCGCCTGTTCATTCAATACCTGGGGGTCGACTCGAGGCCCCATCGGCATGGCCCGGAAAGGATTGGCCAGCGACGTATCGATGCCTGTCTCGCCCTCCACCCGCCGCTCCAGGCCGGCCAGCCCGCTACCGTCTCCGGCCAGCAGCAGTTGCACCAGGGGCTGTTGCTGAGGCGAGGTGGCGAACTGCTGCAGGGAACGGCTGACCTGTTGCAGCACCTCCTGCTCGAAGGGTTGCAGCAACTCTTCGGCGCAACCCTGTGGCAAACGGCCCTGGCTCTGCGCCAGCAATGCCTGCTCCAGTGTCAGCCCGTATCGACGCTGGAGCGCTTCCATCAGCAGCCCGCTACCGAAAAGCTGCTCACGGCTATAGATCACTCGCTGGCCGTGCAGGACGCTGAAACGGCTGAGGGCCGGGCCTATATCCAGCAACGCCACGGCGCCAGGAGTCGCCAGCGGCAGGTGCGCCGCCAGCAGCAACAGGCAGCGCTCCAGAGCCAGGGGCTGGGTATCCACCACCCGGGCTGTCAGGCCGGCCAGGCCCAATACCGTTTCCAGGGCTTCTACCCGCTCGTTGCGACAGGCTACCAGCAGCACCTGAACCCGCTGCGGATTACCGGGCACCGGCCCCTGCACTTCAAAATCCAGGGCCACGTCTTCCAGGGGATAGGGAATGTACTGGCCGGCTTCCAGCCGGACCTGCTGCTCCAGTTCGTCGGTGTGCAGGCCCGCCGGCATCTCGATCAGTTTGCTGATCACCGCTTCGCCGGCCACCGCTACCGCCACCCCCTTGAGCCGGCTGCCCGTCTTGAGCCAGGCGCGGGACAGGGCCGCGGCCAGGGCCTCGGGGTCGGCAATGTGCTGGTCAAGCACAGTATTGGGCGCCAGGGGCTCCCTGGCGTAGGCCTCGACCCGGTACCCCTGCCCCTGGCGCCCCAGGGCCAGAAGCGTGACCGATGTCGCATTGATATCGATCCCCATAAGGGAACTCGGCTTTTTGCTGAAGAGTCCAAGCACGACCAATTCCCTATGACTATCCGTGACTTACGGACTGCTTAAGCCGCATTGCGTTCAATGGTCACGTCTTGACAGACGGGCAAATGACGCTCTCGGCGGAAAATGCTTATAATGCCCAGCGTTTTTTTCCGCTTTTACCTGCTGCGTGGGCCGGCCCCTGATGTCCGTGAATGCCCTGACGCCTAATTCATTCCTTTCTCTGGAAATCCAAAAGCCTTGATTCGTCTGCTGAAGTTTTTCGGGTGGTCCATCGTCGCGGTGTTCTGCGGGCTCCTCCTCGCCCTCTCCGGTGCGTTTCTCTATCTTAGTCCCGGCTTGCCGTCGGTTGAGGCCCTGAGAAGCATCCAGTTGCAGATTCCCCTGCGGGTGTACAGCAGCGACGGCAAACTGATCGCTGAATTCGGTGAAATGCGCCGTACCCCCATACGTTTCGCCGACATTCCGCCCAACTTCATCAATGCGTTACTAAGTGCTGAAGACGACAACTTCGCTAACCATTACGGGGTTGACCCCAGCAGCCTGATGCGTGCCGCAACCCAGCTGGTCAAGAGCGGACACATCCAGTCCGGCGGCAGTACCATCACCATGCAAGTGGCGAAGAACTTCTTCCTGACCAGCGAGCGCAGCTTCTCGCGCAAGACCACCGAGATCCTCCTGGCTCTGCAGATCGAACGGCAGCTGACCAAGGACGAGATCCTCGAGCTGTACGTCAACAAGATCTACCTGGGCAACCGTGCCTACGGAATCGAGGCAGCGGCCCAGGTGTATTACGGCAAGTCCATCCGTGACGTGAGCCTGGCGCAGATGGCGATGATCGCCGGCCTGCCCAAGGCGCCTTCGCGCTTCAACCCCCTGGCCAACCCGGCACGCAGCAAGGAACGTCGCGACTGGATCCTGGGGCGCATGTACAAGCTCGGCAAGATCACCGAAGCGGCCTACACCGAGGCAATCAACGAACCGTTGAACGCCAGCTATCACGTACCGACTCCGGAAGTGAACGCCCCGTACATCGCCGAGATGGCCCGGGCCGAAATGGTCGGCCGCTATGGCAGCGATGCCTACACCGAAGGTTTCCGGGTCACCACCACGGTGCCCAGCGATCTGCAGGAAATGGCCAACACCGCGGTCCATGAAGGCCTGATGACCTACGACCAGCGCCACGGCTATCGCGGCCCGGAATCGCGCCTGCCAGGCAAGACCCAGGCGGCCTGGGCCAGCGAACTGACCAAGCAGCGGACCATCAGCGGCCTGGAACCGGCGATCGTCACCCTGGTAGAGAAGAATGGCCTCCAGGTGCTGACCCGCAACGGCGAAGAACATGTGGCCTGGGACAGCATGAAATGGGCCCGGCCGTTCCTCAATACCAACAGCATGGGCCCGGTCCCGCGCCAACCGGCGGACGTGGCCCAGGTCGGCGACCTGATCCGCGTGCAGCGCCAGGCGGACAACTCGCTGAAGTTCAGCCAGATCCCGGTCGCCCAGGGCGCCCTGGTGACGCTGGACCCGCAGAACGGTGCGATCCGCGCCCTGGTGGGCGGCTTCGCCTTCGAGCAGAGCAACTACAACCGTGCGATGCAGGCTAAGCGCCAGCCCGGCTCCAGCTTCAAGCCGTTCATCTATAGCGCCGCCCTGGATAACGGCTACACCCCGGCCAGCCTGGTGAACGACGCACCTATCGTGTTCGTCGACGAATACCTGGACAAGGTCTGGCGCCCGAAGAACGACACCAACACCTTCCTCGGCCCGATCCGCATGCGCGAGGCGCTGTACAAGTCGCGCAACCTGGTGTCGATCCGCCTGCTGCAGAGCATGGGCGTGGACCGCACCATCGACTACATCAGCAAGTTCGGCTTCAACAAGCAGGACCTGCCGCGCAACCTGTCCCTGGCCCTGGGTACCGCAACCCTGACGCCGATGGAAATCGCCACCGGCTGGAGCACCTTTGCCAACGGCGGCTACAAGATCACCCCGTACATCATCGACAAGATCGAAAGCCGCAACGGCGAGCTGCTGTTCAGCGCCAACCCGCCAAGCGCCCCCACCGGCAATACGGCCACCAGCGGCATCGCCGCCCCTGAGCACAACTTCACGATCAACAACGTGGCCGGTGAAACCTCAGCTCCGGCAGCGACGCAAGCCCCGGCGGTTGCCGAGCGGATCATCGATGGCCGTACCACCTACATCCTCAACAGCATGCTCCAGGACGTGATCAAGCTGGGTACCGGACGCCGCGCACTGGCCTTGGGCCGTACCGACCTGGCGGGCAAGACCGGTACCACCAACGAGTCCAAGGATGCCTGGTTCTCCGGCTACAACGCCGACTACGTGACCACCGTATGGACCGGTTTCGACCAGCCGGAAAGCCTCGGGCGCCGCGAATACGGCGGCACCGTGGCACTGCCGATCTGGATGAGCTTCATGGGCGCCGCCCTCAAGGACAAGCCGCCACACACCCAGCCAGAGCCGGAAGGCATTCTCAGCCTGCGGGTAGACCCGGTCAGCGGCCGCGCCGCCACACCCGGCACGCCCAATGCCTACTTCGAACTGTTCAAGAGCGAAGACACTCCGCCCTCGGTCAATGAACTGGGCAATGGCGCCGTACCAGGCAGCCCGCTGCCGGCGGACGAAGCGGCGCCGATCGATCTGTTCTAGCGCCAGGGGAGCCGCGAACGCGGCAACCTTCGCCGGCTTGCCCGCTCCTACAGCGGGCAAGCGCCCACAAAAAAGCCCCGGCTCTCGCGAGCCGGGGCTTTTTGCATGACGCTACGAACGCTTAACCGTTGAACACATCATCCACGCTCTTGAGCGGGTAGTTCTTCGGGTACGGCAGGGTAGCCACGCCGGTCTCGATGGCGGCCTTGGCCACGGCATCGGAGATCACGGTGATCAGGCGGGCATCCATTGGCTTGGGAATGATGTACTCACGGCCGAATTCCAGCTTGATGCCACCGTAGGCGTCGCACACTTCCTGAGGAACCGGCAGCTTGGCCAGGTCACGCAGGGCGTTGGCCGCGGCGATCTTCATTTCTTCGTTGATGCGCTTGGCGCGTACGTCCAGGGCACCACGGAAGATGAACGGGAAGCCCAGGACGTTGTTCACCTGGTTCGGGTAGTCCGAACGGCCGGTAGCCATGATCACGTCGTCGCGGGTGGCGTGCGCCAGTTCCGGGGCGATTTCCGGATCAGGGTTGGAGCAGGCGAACACGATCGGGTTCGGCGCCATGGATTTCAGGCCTTCAGCACTCAGCAGGTTCGGGCCGGACAGACCGACGAACACGTCGGCGCCTTGCAGGGCGTCGGCCAGGGTGCGCTTGTCAGTGGCGTGGGCGAACACCGCCTTGTACTGGTTCAGGTCATCGCGGCCGGAGTGGATCACGCCGGTACGGTCGACCATGAAGATGTTTTCGATCTGTGCACCCATGCTCACCAGCAACTTCATGCAGGAGATGGCGGCAGCACCGGCACCCAGGCAGACGATCTTGGCGTCGGCCAGGGTTTTGCCAGCGATTTCCAGGGCGTTGATCATGCCGGCGGCGGTAACGATCGCGGTGCCGTGCTGGTCATCGTGGAACACCGGAATGTCGCACTGCTCGATCAGAGCGCGCTCGATCTCAAAGCACTCGGGTGCCTTGATGTCTTCCAGGTTGATGCCACCGAAGGTGATGGAAATGCGCTTGACGGTGTCGATGAAAGCCTGCGGGCTTTCGGAGTCGACTTCGATGTCGAATACATCGATGCCGGCGAAACGCTTGAACAGCACGCCCTTGCCTTCCATCACTGGCTTGGAGGCCAGTGGGCCGAGGTTACCCAGGCCGAGAATCGCGGTGCCATCGGAAATGACGGCAACCAGGTTGCCTTTGCCGGTGTACTTGTAGGCCAGTTCCGGATCGCGAGCGATTTCGCGTACCGGCTCGGCTACGCCGGGGCTGTAGGCCAACGCCAGATCACGAGCGGTAGCAGTGGCCTTGGTGAGCTCGACACTCAGCTTTCCTGGACGAGGATTGGCATGGTATTCGAGAGCGGCAGTTTTCAAATCAGACATGTGGGCATTCCGCTTTTTGCTGTTGGACAGACGGACCGCCGAGGATACTCGTGTCGCATAGTCCCCACAAGACTGCCCAGTCACCCCTGTCAAGGCCCCTAGCGTACGACTTTGGGCCAAGAGCCGCGGGGTACAAGGCTTTCAACTGTTCACAATCCATTAAAAAAATGTCTACAATTTTTCTTTATCAGATAAGTCCGAGCATGGAAGGGTCAGTCACGGACAACATCCAGCGTGGATGTGCAGATTGCCGGCCAGGCTGACGCGAGCGATCGACAACCCAGCCGCGAGCCTCGATCCGGCGCCCCGAAAGGCGACTGAGCAGCCGACGATCGAAGCGCCGCAGGACATTGGGTGCAATGCGCAATACAACCTGCCCCTGCAATGTGATCCAAAGACCACCGCGATTGCGCTGCACCCTGCTCACTCGCCCTTCGAACAGGGCAAAGCCCGCGCGATGGATCTGCTGCGCCTTGAGTACAGGTGAACGTCGCCAAAGCCCCAGCCCGGCTCGGCGCGCATGGTTCTCGGCAGCCTTCTGGCAGCTCGCCAGGGCGACGTTTGGCAGCACGGCAATCCGATAGGCCAAGCCTTCCGCGATCAACCGGGCTTCGAAGTTGATACCAGTGACGCCATAGACATGGGCCAGGACACGACCGTAGCGATCCTGCCTTTCACGCCCCGGCAGCAGGCCGACCCGCCCACCACTCTGTGCCACCAGTTGTCGCAGGCGCTGCCGCGCCGCCTCGGCGAAGGGCTCGGCAGGGCGCCCCTTGCCCGCCAGCTCCGGGGCATTGAGGCCGATCATGCGCAACCTGCGGCCATCCTTGAGGTGCAGGGTGTCGCCGTCCACCACCCGGAGCACCGTTGCCGGCAACAGCCCCTTGGGCGCCGGGCAAAACGCCTCGGCCGCTGTCAGCCAAATCGCGCCCACAAAAAAGGCGCCCACTAGGGACGCCTTTTTCATCAGCGAGGAAAGTCGGTATCGGCTTTCCAGAACGATCAGCCTCAGGCCTTCTTCGTTGCGCCGAAAGCACCGAAGCGCGACTTGAACTTGTCGACACGACCGCCAACGTCCAGAGTCTTTTGCTTGCCGGTGTAGAACGGGTGGCACTCGTTGCACACGTCCAGGCTCAGAGGCTTGGCCAGGGTGGAGCGAGTTTCGATGACGTTACCGCAGCTGCAGGTAGCGGTAATGGCTTCGTATACTGGATGGATATCGGCTTTCATGGTGTATTCCTCAGGCTAGCGTGCCGCCACCCAACACTATTGTTGAATACCGCACGAATTAGGGCGCGAATTCTACCAGACCGCGTCAAACGCGCAAGCGATCCTGAGTGCAGCCCATCAGAAAAAGCCGGTGCAACCTTGACAGCCCAGGCTTTGCCACCCCCTGAACTGAAAAACCGGCTCCATGCCCGGGCAGACCCCGCAGGTACAGGGGCCACGCACGCTTATACAGGACACTCCACCGCTGCTCTGTTAGGCTCCGGGGCCTATTTACCCTCTGCTCAACGAGATTGTCCCGCGTGCCCGACGCCATCCTGCGCCTCGCCCTGCCCTCGCCTCTGCGCCGCCTGTTCGACTACCGTGCTCCGGCCGGGGTGCTGCGTGCCCAGTTGCACCCCGGCATGCGCCTGCGGGTGCCATTCGGCCGCCGGGAAATGATCGGCATCCTGGTGGAGGTGGCGGATCACAGCGAGGTCCCGGCGGAAAAACTCAAGCCGGCCCTGGCCCTGCTGGATCCCACGCCTCCGCTACCGCCGGCCCTGTTCAAGCTGTGCCTGTGGACCGCCCAGTACTACCAGCACAGCCTGGGAGACACCCTGAGCTGGGCATTGCCAGTGCTGTTGCGCCAGGGCGAGCTGGCCGAGGCCCGCCAGGAGCGTTTCTGGTCGATAGCCCCCGGGGCCCGGCTCGACGACCCGCGCATCGCTCGCGCCCCACGCCAGCGCGAAGCCCTGGCAACCCTGGCCCAGCACCCACACGGCGTGCCACATACCCTGCTGAGCAAGTTGATGCTGAGCAAGGACAGCCTCGACCTGCTGCGGGCCAAGGACCTGGTGCAGGTGGAGGTGCGCAAGCACGCGCCGGGCGTGCGCCACGAACACTGGCTGGCCCAGCCCGAACTGCCGCTCAACAGCGAGCAGCGCGCCGCCTATGAAGCCATCCGCGCCGGGTTCGACAGCTATCACGCGTTTCTCCTGGCCGGGGTCACCGGGAGCGGCAAGACCGAGGTCTACCTGCAACTGATCCGCGAAACCCTGGAAGCCGGCAAGCAGGCCCTGGTGCTGATTCCGGAGATCAACCTCGGCCCGCAGACCCTGGCGCGCTTCGAGCAACGCTTCAACGCCCGCATCGCCCTGCTGCACTCGGCGGTCAATGACCGCGAACGCCTGGACGCCTGGCTGGCTGCCCGGGACGGCGAGGCCGACATCATCATCGGCACCCGCTCGGCCCTGTTCACGCCGATGAAGAACCCTGGCCTGATCATCATCGACGAGGAGCACGACGGGTCCTATAAACAGCAGGAAGGCCTGCGTTACCACGCCCGCGACCTGGCTCTGGTGCGTGCGCGCCAGGAAAACATTCCCATCGTCCTGGGCTCGGCCACGCCGTCCCTGGAAAGCCTGCACAACGCCTACACCGGCCGCTACGGCCTGCTGCGCCTGAACGAGCGGGCCGGCGGCGCCAAGCAGCCGCGTTTCCTGCGCCTGGACGTGAAGAGCCGCCCGCTGGACAGCGGCATTTCCGGCCCCATGCAGCAAGCCATCGGCCAGACCCTGGCCGCCGGCCAGCAGGTCCTGGTGTTCCTCAACCGCCGCGGCTTCGCCCCGACCCTGCTCTGCCACGACTGCGGCTGGATGTCCGAATGCCAGCGCTGCGATGCACGCATGACCGTGCACCAGCGTTCCGGCGAGCTGCGCTGCCACCACTGCGGCCATGTGGAGCGGGTTCCGCGCCATTGCCCGCAATGCGGCAAGGTCGACCTGCGCCCCGTGGGCGCCGGCACCGAGCGGGCGGAAGAGCGCCTGGGCATCTTGTTTCCCGACTACCCGGTGCTGCGGGTGGACCGCGACAGCACCTCGCGCAAGGATGCGATGAACCAGCTGTTCGCCACTATCCAGAAAGGCCAGCCGTGCATCCTCGTGGGCACCCAGATGCTGGCCAAGGGTCATCACTTTCCCCGGGTGACCCTGGTGTCGATCCTCGATGCCGATGGCGGCCTGTTCTCCGGCGACTTCCGCGCCAGCGAGCGCATGGCGCAACTGATTGTCCAGGTCGCCGGGCGGGCCGGCCGGGCCGAAGAGCCGGGCAAGGTGATCATCCAGACCCACCTCGCCGACCACCCGTTGCTGGTGCAGTTGACCGAGCAGGGCTACTTCGCCTTCGCCGAACAGGCCCTGAGCGAGCGCCGCGCCGCCGGCCTGCCACCTTTCGCCCACCTGGCGCTGCTGCGGGCCGAAGCCCACAAACCGGGCCAGGCCGAGGGGTTCCTCGATGAAGCCTGCAGCGAGGCCGAGCGCCTGCTGGCGGAACAGAACCTGGGGGGCATCGAACTATTGGGCCCGGTGCCGGCTCCGATGGAGCGGCGCGCCGGACGTTATCGCGCGCAATTGCTGCTGCAGGCCAATGCCAGAGCGCCCTTGCATCGTTTGCTCAGCAGTTGGCTGCTGGTGCTGGAACAGATGCCCAGCGGGCGGCAGGTCCGCTGGTCGCTGGATGTGGATCCCGTGGATCTGTATTGATCGAGGTCGTGCTTTCGCGGGCAAGCCCGCTCCTACAATGGGCAGCATCAAACCTGCAAGAGCCGGCTTGCCGGCGAAGGCAATCGAATGCCGCCATCGATCCCCAAGCAGTCCTCTATAGTTGGCAAGCCCGTTCCAGCAACGGATAATGCCCAGTTTTTCCACCTGCGCACCGAAGCGCCGCCGCACCAGCGGTCGAAAGAGAAGACCATGAAAGACACCATTCGCCAGCTCATCCAGCAAGCCATCACCCAACTCGTCACCGAAGGTGTGTTGCCAGAAGGCCTGACGCCGGCGATCCAGGTCGAAAACACCCGCGACAAGACCCACGGCGACTTCGCCAGCAACATCGCCATGATGCTGGCCAAGCCGGCCGGCATGAAGCCGCGCGACCTGGCGGAGAAAATCATCGCCGCCCTGCCGGCCCATGAAGACCTGAGCAAGGCGGAAATCGCCGGCCCCGGCTTCATCAACTTCTTCCAGAACACCCAGGCCCTGGCCGCGCGCCTGGACGCCGCTCTTGGCGACGCCCACCTGGGCGTACGCAAGGCCGGCCCGGCGCAGCGCACCGTGATCGACATGTCGGCGCCCAACCTGGCCAAGGAAATGCACGTTGGCCACCTGCGCTCCACCATCATTGGCGACGGCGTGGCCCGGGTCCTGGAGTTCCTCGGCGACACCGTGATCCGCCAGAACCACGTGGGCGACTGGGGCACCCAGTTCGGCATGCTGATGGCCTACTTGGAAGAAAACCCCATCACCAGTGACGAGCTGTCGGACCTGGAGAACTTCTACCGCGCCGCCAAGCAGCGCTTCGACGAGTCCGAAGCCTTCGCCGACCGCGCCCGCGGCCTGGTGGTCAAGCTGCAGGCCGGCGACCCGGACTGCCTGGAGCTGTGGACCAAGTTCAAGGACATCTCCCTGTCCCACTGCCAGAAGATCTACGAGCTGCTCAACGTCAAGCTGACCATGGCCGACGTGATGGGCGAGAGCGCCTACAACGACGACCTGATCAACGTGGTCAACGACCTCAAGGCCCAGGGCCTGCTGGTGGAGAGCAACGGCGCCCAGTGCGTGTTCCTCGACGAGTTCAAGAACGCCGAAGGCGAGCCGCTGCCGGTGATCATCGTCAAGGCTGACGGCGGCTACCTGTACGCCACCACCGACCTGGCGGCCGTGCGCTACCGCAGCGGCAAGCTCAAGGCCGATCGCGCCCTGTACTTCGTCGACCAGCGCCAGGCCCTGCACTTCCAGCAAGTGTTCGCCGTGGCCCGCAAGGCCGGTTTCGTGACCCATCCGATGGAAATGGAGCACATGGGCTTCGGCACCATGAACGGCGCCGACGGCCGTCCGTTCAAGACCCGCGACGGCGGCACCGTGAAGCTCATCGACCTGCTGACCGAAGCCGAAGAACGTGCCTACGCCCTGGTGAAGGAAAAGAACCCGCAACTGCCGGAAGCCGACCTGCGCAGCATCGCCAAGGTGGTGGGCATCGACTCGGTGAAGTACGCCGACCTGTCCAAGCACCGCACCAGCGACTACAGCTTCAACTTCGACCTGATGCTCAACTTCGAAGGCAACACCGCGCCGTACCTGCTGTACGCCTACACCCGCGCCGCCGGTGTGTTCCGCAAGCTGGGCAAGGACTTCAGCGAAGTCGGCGGGCAGATCGAACTGCACGCGGCCCAGGAACTGGAGCTGGCGGCCAAGCTGGCGCAGTTCGGCGAGATTCTCAACAACGTCGCCGAGAAGGGCACGCCACACATCCTCTGCACCTACCTGTACGACGTGGCCGGGCTGTTCTCCAGCTTCTATGAAAACTGCCCGATCCTGGCAGCCGAGACGCCGACCCAGATGCACAGCCGTCTGCGCCTCACCGAGCTGACCCGGCGCACCCTCAAGCAAGGTCTGGAACTGCTGGGCCTCAAAGTCCTGGAGCAAATGTAAGTTGGCTGCCAAGAAAAAACCTGCACCCAAGCGTGGCGCCAGCCGTTACCAGGCCCCGGCCAAGAAGCCGATTCCGGGCTGGTTGTGGCTGGCCATCGGCCTGACCATCGGTGCCTTCATCGTGTTCCTGATGAAGCTCGAGCCCGGCAAGGGCGGTGACAGCGTCAAGCGCGAGAAGATCGAACAGCAGAAAGCCACCAAGATCGCCGAGGCCAACAAGACCCCGCCGAGCCCCCAGCAACCGGTGAAGCCGAAATACGACTTCTACACCCTGCTGCCGGAATCGGAGGTCATCGTGCCGCCGGAAGCGGTGCCGGAAAAAACCCTGCCGACGCCACAGGTGCCGCCGGTGCCGACCACCCCGGTAACCCCGGCGGAAGCGGCCAAGATCGACACCGCCCGTGCCCAGGCAGCCCTGGCCGGGATCACCCCGCCACCAGCGCCACCCGTGGCCAAGGCGGCGCCGGTGACCAAGTTCTTCCTCCAGGCCGGTTCGTTCCGCAAGGAAGCCGATGCCGACAAGGTCCGGGCGCAGATCATCCTGCTGGGCCAGTCGGTCTCGGTGGAATCCGGCACGGTGAAGGATGAAACCTGGTACCGGGTATTGGTAGGCCCGTTCAGCAACCGCGAACAGCTGACCGTGGCGCAGAAACAACTGGCCGGCGCCGGCTTCAGCAACCTGCTGTTACAACAGCGCCAGAGCCGCTAAGCCGACCGCTACGCGATTGATCGCGGGCAAGCCCACTCCTACATGGCCCCCCGTAGGAGCGGGCCTGCCCGCGAAGCGCTTGCAGCATGCAACAATGACCGCCGGTCCCTCGCTGCAGCCTCCGGTTGAAAAACGCCCGACCACCCCCATATGAGTTTCCATCAGGGCACTTTCGCCCCGCTGTGTGGAGACTCCCCCCTTGACCACCATCGTTTCAGTCCGCCGCCACGGCAAAGTCGTCATGGGCGGCGACGGCCAGGTTTCTCTCGGCAACACCGTGATGAAAGGCAACGCGAAAAAAGTCCGCCGCCTCTATCACGGCCAGGTCATCGCCGGCTTTGCCGGGGCCACCGCCGACGCCTTCACCCTGTTCGAGCGCTTTGAAGGCCAACTGGAGAAACACCAGGGCCATCTGGTCCGTGCCGCCGTAGAGCTGGCCAAGGAATGGCGCACCGATCGCTCCCTGAGCCGCCTGGAAGCCATGCTGGCCGTGGCCAACAAGGATGCGTCCTTGATCATCACCGGCAATGGCGACGTGGTTGAACCCGAGGACGGGCTGATCGCCATGGGTTCCGGTGGCGCCTACGCCCAGGCCGCTGCCAGCGCCCTGCTGAAAAAGACCGACCTGTCGGCCCGTGAAATCGTCGAGACCGCACTGGGCATCGCCGGCGACATCTGTGTATTCACCAACCACACTCAAACCATCGAGGAGCAGGATCTCGCGGAATAAGCCTGTTGCGGCGCTTGCGCCACGGCATTCATTCTTGCTTGAGGACCGCCAACTACTATGTCCATGACACCCCGCGAAATCGTCCACGAACTCAATCGCCATATCATCGGCCAGGACGATGCCAAGCGCGCCGTCGCTATCGCCCTGCGCAACCGCTGGCGCCGCATGCAACTGCCGGCCGAGCTGCGCGTTGAAGTGACCCCCAAGAACATCCTGATGATCGGCCCGACCGGCGTCGGCAAGACCGAGATCGCCCGCCGCCTGGCCAAGCTGGCCAATGCGCCCTTCATCAAGGTCGAGGCCACCAAGTTCACCGAAGTCGGCTATGTGGGCCGCGACGTTGAATCCATCATCCGCGACCTGGCCGACGCGGCGATCAAGATGTTCCGCGAACAGGAAATGATCCGGGTTCGCCATCGCGCCGAAGACGCCGCCGAAGAACGCATCCTCGATGCCCTGCTGCCCCAGGCACGCACCGGTTTCAACAGCGACGACGCGGCTCCGGCCCAGGACTCCAATACCCGCCAGCTGTTCCGCAAGCGCCTGCGCGAAGGCCAGCTGGATGACAAGGAAATCGAGATCGAAGTGGCGGAAGCTGCAGGCGTCGACATTTCCGCGCCACCGGGCATGGAAGAAATGACCAACCAGCTGCAGAGCCTGTTCGCCAACATGGGCAAGGGCAAGCGCAAGAACCGCAAGCTCAAGGTCAAGGAAGCGCTGAAACTGGTACGCGACGAAGAAGCCAGCCGCCTGGTCAACGACGAAGAACTCAAGGCCAAGGCCCTGGAAGCCGTCGAGCAGCACGGCATCGTGTTCATCGACGAGATCGACAAGGTGGCCAAGCGCGGCAACGCCGGCGGTGTGGACGTCTCCCGCGAGGGCGTGCAGCGTGACCTGCTGCCGCTGATCGAAGGCTGCACCGTCAACACCAAGCTGGGCATGGTCAAGACCGACCACATCCTGTTCATTGCCTCCGGTGCCTTCCACCTGAGCAAGCCCAGCGACCTGGTACCGGAGCTGCAAGGCCGTCTGCCGATCCGCGTGGAACTCAAGGCGCTGTCGCCGGAAGACTTCGAGCGCATCCTCAGCGAGCCGCACGCTTCGCTGACCGAGCAATATCGCGAGCTGCTGAAGACCGAAGGCCTGAACATCGAGTTCCTGCCCGAAGGCATCAAGCGCCTGGCGGAAATCGCCTGGCAGGTCAACGAGAAGACCGAGAACATCGGTGCCCGTCGCCTGCACACCCTGCTCGAGCGCCTGCTGGAAGAGGTGTCGTTCAGTGCCGGTGACCTGGCCAGCGCCCACAGCGAAGAGCCGATCCGCATCGACGCCGCCTACGTCAACAGCCACCTGGGCGAATTGGCGCAGAACGAAGACCTTTCCCGTTATATCCTGTAAACCTTCGCCACCCATGCAGGGACTGGCTTGCCAGCGATAGGGCCTCCCCCGATCGCCGGCAAGCCGGCTCCTGCCGGAAGGACTACAGGTCATGAGCAAACTTCCCACCGGTATCAACCTGCACAAAGCCTCGAAAACCCTGACCCTGACTTACGGGCCGGACGAGGTCTATCACCTGCCTGCAGAACTCCTGCGGGTGCATTCCCCCTCCGCCGAGGTCCAGGGCCACGGCAAACCCATCCTGCAATTCGGCAAGCTCGGCGTCGGCCTGACCAAGGTTGAACCGGCGGGCCAGTACGCACTGAAATTGACCTTCGACGACGGTCATGACAGCGGATTGTTCACCTGGGACTACCTCTACCAACTGGCGCTGCGCCAGGACGAGCTGTGGAACGACTATCTGGCGGAGCTCAAGGCTGCCGGAAAATCCCGCGATCCGAACGAGTCCATCGTCAAGCTGATGCTCTAGCTCAAGGCTCCGATGGTTTAGAGGGCATTTTCTAATTTCATCTGTTTGAATGCTTGGCTGTATGGCCAATGAATGGCCTGCTTGCGGAAAAAATTAAACTCGGGTAACCAATGGAGCTGGCAAGTTCCCTGCAGAGCTTTAGGAACAAAAAAGCAGCGGTGCGCAATCAACGGTCACCCGAGCAGTAGTACCTGGCATCGTGCTGTGTGACTGCACAGCAGGTCCGGTACTCGTCTCAGGACAATGGAGCGTCGTAGATGAGTAACAAGAATAACGATGACCTGAAACGCCAAGCCTCGGAAAACACCCTGGGGCTCAATCCGGTCATTGGCTTGCGTAGAAAGGACCTGCTTACTTCCGCTCGAATGGTGCTTGCCCAGGCCATCAAACAACCCATCCACAGCGTCAAGCACGTCGCCCATTTCGGCATCGAACTTAAGAACGTGATGTTCGGCAAATCCACCCTGCAGCCGGAGAGCGACGACCGTCGCTTCAACGACCCCGCGTGGAGCCAGAACCCGTTGTACAGACGCTACCTGCAAACCTACCTGGCGTGGCGCAAGGAACTCCACGACTGGATCGACGACAGCAGCCTGTCCGAGCAGGACATCAGCCGCGGCCACTTCGTGATCAACCTGATGACCGAAGCCATGGCCCCGACCAACAGCGCGGCCAACCCCGCAGCGGTAAAGCGCTTCTTCGAAACCGGCGGCAAGAGCCTGCTGGACGGTCTGTCCCATCTGGCCAAGGACCTGGTGCACAACGGCGGCATGCCCAGCCAGGTCAACATGGACGCCTTCGAAGTGGGCAAGAACCTGGGCACCAGTGAAGGCGCGGTGGTGTTTCGCAATGACGTGCTGGAGCTGATCCAGTACCGGCCGATCACCGAGCAGGTGCATGAGCGCCCGCTGCTGGTGGTGCCACCGCAGATCAACAAGTTCTATGTCTTCGACCTCAGCCCGGACAAGAGCCTGGCGCGCTTCTGCCTGCGCAACAACGTGCAGACCTTTATCGTCAGCTGGCGCAACCCCACCAAGGCCCAGCGCGAATGGGGCCTGTCCACCTACATCGAAGCCCTGAAAGAAGCGGTCGATGTAGTGACCGCGATCACCGGCAGCAAGGACGTGAACATGCTCGGTGCCTGCTCCGGCGGCATCACCTGCACCGCGCTGCTGGGCCACTACGCGGCGCTGGGGCAGAAGAAGGTCAACGCCCTGACCCTGCTGGTCAGCGTACTCGACACCACCCTGGACACCCAGGTAGCGCTGTTCGTCGACGAGCAGACCCTGGAAGCGGCCAAGCGCCACTCCTATCAGGCCGGAGTCCTGGAAGGCCGCGACATGGCCAAGGTGTTCGCCTGGATGCGCCCCAACGACCTGATCTGGAACTACTGGGTCAACAACTACCTGCTGGGCAACGAGCCGCCGGTGTTCGACATCCTGTTCTGGAACAACGACACCACCCGCCTGCCCGCCGCCTTCCACGGCGACCTGATCGAAATGTTCAAGAACAACCCGCTGGTGCGCGCCAATGCACTGGAAGTGTGCGGCACGCCGATCGACCTCAAGCAGGTGACCGCCGATATCTTCTCCCTGGCCGGCACCAACGACCACATCACCCCGTGGAAGTCCTGCTACAAGTCGGCGCAGCTGTTTGGCGGCAACGTCGAGTTCGTGCTCTCCAGCAGCGGCCATATCCAGAGCATCCTCAACCCGCCTGGCAACCCCAAGGCGCGCTACATGACCAGCACCGACATTCCGGCCTGCCCCGACCAGTGGCAGGAAAACTCGATCAAGCACACCGATTCCTGGTGGCTGCATTGGCAGGCCTGGCAGGCGGAACGCTCAGGTGACCTGAAGCCGGCGCCCACCAGCCTGGGTAACAAGAAGTTCGCAGCCGCCGAGGCGGCGCCCGGGACCTACGTCCACGAGCGCTGAGCCCCGGCCATCGACGCGGCGGCGCCAGGAGGCTCCGCCAAGCCCTATTCTTGACAAGAGGCTCGGCCTCAGGAAATCCGCAGGACGCCCGGGATGGCGGCTGCGACGGTTTAATTCACAGGGCTACGGCATGCCACACTCATTCATATTCCGCACCGTCGACCTGGATGGCCAGACCATCCGCACCGCGGTACGCCCAGGCAAGCCGCACTTGACGCCGCTGCTGATCTTCAACGGCATCGGCGCCAACCTGGAGCTGGTGTTTCCCTTTGTCCAGGCCCTGGATCCGGACCTCGAGGTGATCGCCTTCGATGTGCCCGGTGTCGGCGGCTCCTCCACGCCGAGCCGGCCCTACCGCTTTCCCGGGCTGGCCAAGCTGACCGCGCGGATGCTCGACTACCTGGACTACGGCCAGGTCAATGCAGTGGGTGTGTCCTGGGGCGGCGCGCTGGCCCAGCAGTTCGCCTACGACTACCCCGAGCGCTGCAAGAAGCTGGTGCTGGCCGCCACCGCGGCCGGGGCGTTCATGGTCCCGGGCAAACCCAAGGTGCTGTGGATGATGGCCAGCCCACGGCGCTACGTGCAGCCCTCCCATGTGATGCGCATCGCGCCGCTGATCTATGGCGGCTCCTTCCGCCGCGACCCGAGCCTGGCAGCGGAACACGCTGCCAAGGTGCGCTCGGCCGGCAAGCTCGGCTACTACTGGCAGCTGTTCGCGGGCCTGGGCTGGACCAGCATTCACTGGCTGCACAAGATCCATCAGCCGACCCTGGTGCTGGCCGGCGATGACGACCCGCTGATTCCCCTGATCAACATGCGCATGCTGGCCTGGCGCATACCCAATGCCCAGTTGCACATCATCGATGATGGCCACCTGTTCCTGATCACCCGGGCCGAGGCCGTCGCCCCGATCATCATGAAGTTCCTCCAGGAAGAACGCCAAAGGGCGGTGATGCACCCGCATCCCGAACCTGTGCGCCCTACCAAGTAAAAGATACCTGTCGACAGGATCGTCGCGCGCAAGAAGGGCCAGGACCGACTATGTTGTCTGTCTTGGATTGGTCTGCTTGTTAGTGGTTTGACGAAGGAGTGTTGACTCATGCAAGACAAACCTGCGACGGGCTCATTGCCGTCACCCGCCGCGTATATCAATGCGCAGAGCGCGATCACCGGCCTGCGCGGCCGGGACCTGTTCTCCACCTTGCGCAGCCTGGCGGCCCACAGCCTGCGCAATCCATTGCACAGTGCCCGGCATACCCTGGCCCTGGGCGGCCAGCTGGGGCGTGTGCTGCTGGGGGAAACCCTGCACAAGACCAACCCCAAGGACAACCGCTTCGCCGACCCGGCCTGGAGCCTCAACCCCTTCTACCGGCGCGGCCTGCAGGCCTACCTGAGCTGGCAGAAGCAGGTGCGCCACTGGATCGACGACAGCGGCATGAGCGAGGACGACCGGGCCCGGGCACACTTTGCCTTTTCCCTGCTCAATGATGCCGTTGCGCCTTCCAATACCCTGCTCAACCCCCTGGCCCTCAAGGAGATCTTCAACACCGGAGGCAACAGCGTGGTGCGGGGCATCGGCAACCTGCTGGATGACCTGCTGCACAACAACGGGTTGCCCAGCCAGGTGACCAAGCACGCCTTCGAAGTGGGCAAGAACCTGGCGGTCACCCCGGGCTCAGTGGTGTTTCGCAATGAATTGCTGGAGCTGATCCAGTACAGCCCCATGAGCGAAAAACAGTACGCCAAGCCGCTGCTGATCGTGCCGCCACAAATCAACAAGTACTACATTTTCGACCTGAGCCCGACCAACAGCTTCGTCCAGTACGCGCTGAAAAACGGCCTGCAGGTGTTCATGGTCAGCTGGCGCAACCCGGATGTGCGGCACCGCGAGTGGGGCCTGTCGACCTACGTCGAGGCAGCCGAAGAAGCGCTGAACGTCACCCGGGCGATTACCGGCAGTCGCGAAGTCAACCTGGTGGGAGCCTGTGCCGGAGGGCTGACCATCGCCGCCCTGCAAGGCCACCTGCAGGCCAAGCGCCAGCTGCGCCGGGTATCCAGCGCGACCTACATGGTGAGCCTGCTGGACAGCCAGATGGACAGCCCGGCAACGCTGTTCGCCGACGAGAAGACCCTCGAAGCGGCCAAGCGTCGCTCCTATCAGCAAGGGGTACTGGACGGTCGCGACATGGCCAAGGTGTTCGCCTGGATGCGCCCCAACGACCTGATCTGGAACTACTGGGTCAACAACTACCTGCTGGGCAAGGAGCCGCCGGTCTTCGACATTCTCTACTGGAACAACGACAGCACCCGGTTGCCGGCCGCGCTGCACGGCGATCTGCTGGACTTCTTCAAGCACAACCCCCTGAGCCATGTCGGCGGGCTGGAAGTCTGCGGCACACCGATCGACTTGCAGAAGGTCACGGTGGACAGCTTCAGCGTGGCCGGGATCAACGACCACATCACGCCCTGGGACGCGGTCTACCGTTCGACCCTGCTGCTGGGCGGCGAACGGCGCTTCGTGCTGTCCAACAGCGGCCACGTGCAGAGCATCCTCAACCCGCCGAGCAATCCCAAGGCCAACTACGTGGAGAACCGCAAGCTCAGCAGCGACCCGCGGGCCTGGTACTACGATGCCGAGCATGTGGACGGCAGCTGGTGGAACCAGTGGCTGACCTGGGTCCAGGAGCGCTCGGGGGCGCAGCGGGAAACCCTCACCACCCTGGGCAACCAGAACTATCCGCCGATGGAGGCTGCGCCCGGCACCTACGTGCGCGTGCGCTGAAGACACTTTGCACCACGGTTCCACGCCGGAGCCGTGCCCCTTCAATGGACCGACAAGAAGTCAGGATGAAGACCCGCGACCGGATACTCGAATGTGCCCTGCAACTGTTCAATCAAAAGGGCGAGCCCAATGTCTCCACCATGGAGGTGGCCAATGAAATGGGGATCAGCCCCGGCAACCTCTACTACCACTTCCATGGCAAGGAGCCGCTGGTGCTCGGCCTGTTCGAGCGCTTTCAGAACGAACTGACGCCATTGCTGGACCCACCGTCCGACGTCCAGCTGGCGGCGGAAGACTACTGGCTGTTCCTGCACCTGATCGTCGAGCGCCTGGCCCACTACCGCTTTCTGTTTCAGGACCTGTCCAACCTGGCCGGGCGCCTGCCAAAACTGGCCAAGGGCATTCGCAATCTGCTCAATGCCTTGAAACGCACCCTGGCCTCCTTGCTGGCCCGGCTCAAGGCTCAGGGGCAACTGGTCAGCGGCACCCAGGCCCTGGGGCAGCTGGTGGAACAGATCACCATGACCCTGCTGTTCTCTCTGGATTACCAGCGGATTCTCGATCGCGAAGGCGAAGTCCGGCTGGTGGTCTACCAGATCATGATGCTGGTGGCGCCACACCTGCTGCCGCCGGCAAAGATGGCCACCGAACAGATGGCGCTGCGCTACCTGGATGAGCAGGGCTAGAACGCCTCAAAAAAAACGCCCGGCCTTCCCAGGCCGGGCGTTTTTTTGTTCCTGATGGGATCAGGACTGGCTGCTTGGCGTCGCTGGAGCTGGCGCGGCAGTCGGGGTTGCAGCCGGGCTCGGGGCTGCGGCGGAGTTCGCCGAGCTGGCCGGGGCCGGGGCTGCAGGCTTGGCCGCGACAGCGGGCTTGGCTGCTGGTTTGGCCGCTGGCTTGGCAGCCACAGGCTTCTTGGCCACAGGCTTTTTCGCCACTGCAGGCTTGGCGGCCGGTTTGGCCGCTGGCTTGGCCGCTGCGGTTTTCGCCGCGGGCTTGGCTGCTGGCTTGGCAGCGGGCTTGGCCGCTACAGGCTTGGCAGCTGGTTTGGCGGCTGCGGTTTTCGCGGCCGGCTTGGCTGCGGGTTTAGCGGCGGCCTTGGCGACAGGCTTAGCGGCAGGCTTGGCCAGAGGCTTGGCTGCGGGTTTTGCAGCAGGCTTGGCAGCTGCAGTTTTGGCTGCAACCGGCGCAACCTTGGCACCTGTGAGTTTTTCAATCTGCTTGGTCAGGGTATCGACCTTGTCGTGCAGGGCCTTGACTTCGTTGCGGCTAGGCACGCCCAGACGCGAGATGGCGCTGTTCAAGCGCTTGTCGAAAGCGCCCTCCAGTTCATCCCACTTACCCAGGGCGCGATCCTTGACGTCGCTGATACGCGACTTGGCCGAAGTTGCGGAATCTTTGGCCGCATCAACTTTCTTGCCGACTACGCTCTTAGTCAGTTTCTCGGCTTTCTCACCATCTTTGACCAATGTCTCGAAAAGCTTGCTGCCGTCAGAGTCGATTTTCGAGTACACGCCTAAACCAGCAAGCCAAATTTTACGGGAGTACTCTTCGACTTTCCCGATCCACGAGCTGCCTTCTTTTTCAGTATTCTTTTTACCAGCCATCCCGTTCTCCTTAATGTTTACGCGCGACACGTTCGAGCAACGCCGTCAGCTCATCGAGCTTAGCAGAGAGTGTCTCAACGTCATGTTTAGACGGAATGCCGATACGATTCAAGGCACTGGCGACGCGCGTGTCAAAAGCCTTCTCGACCTTGTCCAGCTGCACTTCGACTTTGCCTTTAAGAGTGCTGACATCCCCTTTAACGCCATCTATCTGACTGTTGGCTGCTTCAAGTTGTTCAGTGACAACTTTTTTGCCTTTCTTTTCAACGGATTGACCAGCCTTGATCAACTCCTGGAAGTACTCGCTGCCTTCCTGACCGACTTTGGCGTAGGCCCCCAGGCCTGCCAGCCAGATCTTGCGGGCATAGGATTTGACTTCACTCAGGGCAGTCGATTGGGCATCAACTTTTTTCTTCAGAATTACTTTGGCCATGGTGCACCTCACGCGCAGAAGGTTTGAGGAACTGCCCTCGGAAAGAGGACCTGAGGCACAACCTAGAGAGAAAAATTAGAATCGGCACCCTAACGACTGTCATGAATTCATGTAGGAGCCGGTTCAGACCAGAGCCTTGTCCAGAGCCTTTTCGATTTCCGACTTGATGGTGCCGCTCATGGCCGACATCAACATCCCCAGTTCCACGTCGATGCGGATCGACTCTTCACCCACATGCACCGCGCCTTTGACGCCCGAGCGCTTGAGGTTCAGGGTATCGCCTGCCCACTGCGGCTCCAGGCCATACTGATCGGCGAGTTTCTGCGCCAGTTTGTCGGCCTTTTCACGGGCCACCTGCTTACCCAGGCCATGGGCACGTTCAACACTAATACGGGCCATTGAAGGTCTCCTGCTGTTTCGGGACTTGCCTGAAGCATCTTGACCCTGAGTGCGTCAAAACGTCCCGGCGGATCGCTATCTTACATTCAGCCTTGCCAAGACAAAGACCGCCACCGGCATTAGAATGTCCCGCATTCTCTTTTGGTGACAGCGATATGACTGATCAGCACAAAGGCAGCGATGCCGAACCCACCACGCACTTCGGCTTCAAGAACGTTCCTGAAAGCCAGAAGGCGGAAAAAGTCGCCGAAGTATTCCACTCGGTAGCGGCCAAGTACGACCTGATGAACGACGTACTCTCAGGCGGCATGCACCGTTTGTGGAAACGCTTCACCATCGAGCTGTCGGGCGTGCGCGCCGGCAATCGCGTACTGGACATCGCCGGCGGTACCGGCGACCTGACCAAGCGCTTCTCCCACCTGGTAGGCCCGACCGGCCAAGTGGTACTGGCCGACATCAACGAATCCATGCTCAAGGTCGGTCGTGACCGCCTGCTGGACCTGGGTGTGGCCGGCAACGTCGAGTTCGTCCAGGCCGATGCGGAAAAACTGCCGTTCCCGGACAACCATTTCGACTGCGTGACCATTGCCTTCGGCCTGCGCAACGTGACCCACAAGGAAGACGCCCTGCGCTCCATGCTGCGGGTGCTCAAGCCCGGTGGTCGCCTGCTGGTGCTGGAGTTCTCCAAGCCCACCAACGCGCTGATGTCCAAGGTCTACGACGCCTACTCGTTCGCCTTCATGCCCCTGGCCGGCAAGCTGATCACCAACGACTCGGAAAGCTACCGCTACCTGGCCGAATCGATCCGCATGCACCCCAACCAGGAAACCCTGAAGTCGATGATGGTCGAGGCCGGCTTCGACCGCGTGACCTATCACAACATGACCGCAGGCATCGTCGCCCTGCACCGCGGCATCAAGCCCTGATGTTGCTCAGCGGCCTGCTCGCCAGCGTCGAGACCGGCATCAATCGGGTGCTGCGTCTGGACAGCACGGCGCTGCCGCGCCTGCAGCACCTCAATGGCAAGGTGATCGCCGTGGAATGCCGCAACCCGGCGCTGCAGCTGTTCATCCTGCCCAGCGATGAAGGCCTGATGCTCGCCAGCCAGTGGGCCGCGGACCCGGACTGCACCCTGCGCGCACCGGCCTCGAGCCTGCTGCGCCTGGCCCTGAGCAAGGACAAGACCGCGGTCCTGCACGGCCCCGAAGTGGAGCTGGAAGGCGATAGCGGCGTGCTGCTGGACCTGGCAGCAACCCTTCAGGACCTGGAGCTGGACTGGGAATACGAACTCTCGCGCTGGCTGGGCCCCGTGGCCACCCAGCTGTTCAGTGGCCATGTGCGCAGCCGCGCCCGCTGGTATCAGCAAGGATTTGCCAGCCTCAACCAGAACCTCGCCGAATTCCTCGCCGAAGAATCGCGGACCCTGGTGGGTCAGCGTGAAGCCGAAGCGCGCTTTCGCGAGCTGGATCAGGCCAAACTCGACCTGGAACGTCTCGAGGCGCGCTTGGAGCGCCTTTCCCGATCCCTTGACCCAAGCGATAACGCATGAAGCTGCTTGCCGTCCGCCGTCTGTTGCGCATCCAGCGCGTCGTGATCCGCTACCGCCTCGATGACCTGCTGTTCGACCTGCCCCTGCCCTGGTTCCTCCTGGCCCTGCGCTTCGCCCTGCCCTGGCGCTGGTTCCCGCGCAAGCCGCTGGACCTGAGCCGCGGTGCACGCCTGCGCCTGGCGTTGCAGGACCTGGGGCCGATCTTCAGCAAGTTCGGGCAGATCCTCTCGACCCGCCGCGACCTGCTGCCGGAAGACATTGCCGACGAGCTGATGCTGCTGCAGGACCGGGTGCCGCCGTTCGACTCGCAAAAGTCCGTGGCCCTGATCGAAGCGCAGCTGGGCAAGAAGATCAGCGACGTGTTCAGCCGCTTCGACATCGAGCCCCTGGCGTCGGCGTCGGTGGCCCAGGTGCACGCCGCCAAGCTCAAGACCGGCGAAGAAGTGGTGGTCAAGGTGATCCGCCCCGGGCTCAAGCCGATCATCGCCCAGGACCTGGCGTGGCTGTTCATCCTCGCCCGTGCCGCGGAAAAGCTCTCCGCCGACGCGCGCCTGCTGCACCCGGTGGACGTAGTCAGCGACTACGAAAAAACCATCTACGACGAGCTCGACCTGCTGCGCGAGGCGGCCAACGCCAGCCAGCTCAAGCGCAACTTCGAAGGCTCGCCGCTGCTCTATGTACCCCAGGTCTACTGGGACTGGTGCCGGCCCAAAGTGCTGGTGATGGAGCGCATCTACGGCATTCAGGTCACCGACCTGGCCACCCTGGCCGACCAGCGTACCGACATGAAGATGCTCGCCGAGCGTGGCGTGGAGATCTTCTTCACCCAGGTGTTCCGCGACAGCTTCTTCCACGCCGACATGCACCCGGGCAACATCTTCGTCAGCACCGTGCAGCCCTGGAGCCCGCAGTACATCGCCATCGACTGCGGCATCGTCGGCAGTCTGACCCCGGAAGACCAGGACTACCTGGCCCGCAACCTGTTTGCCTTCTTCAAGCGCGACTACCGCCGCGTGGCCCAGTTGCACATTGATTCCGGCTGGGTCCCGGCGGAAACCAAGCTCAACGAATTCGAGGCGGCGATCCGCACCGTGTGCGAGCCGATCTTCGAAAAACCGCTGAAGGACATTTCCTTCGGCCAGGTGCTGATGCGCCTGTTCCAGACCGCTCGGCGCTTCAACATGGAAGTGCAGCCGCAACTGGTGCTGCTGCAGAAGACCCTGCTCAACATCGAGGGCCTGGGCCGCCAGCTGTACCCGGACCTGGACCTGTGGAACACCGCGCAACCCTTCCTCGAACGCTGGATGCGCGAACGGGTCAGCCCCAAGGCCGTGCTCGGCAACATCCACAGCCAGATCGAACAGTTGCCGCACCTGGCCAACATGACCCGCGACCTGCTGGAGCGCATGTCCCAGCCCCATGCCGCCGATCCGCCGGCGCCCTGGCACAAGCGCAAGGACGACTGGTTTCTGCGCCTGCTGGGCACTGCCCACCTGGGCGGTGGCGCGGTCCTGGCCGCCGGCGGTCCATTGCATGAGCTGGGGCACTGGCCTGCTGGCATCATGATTGCGGTCGGTTTGTATCTGATCGTTCGCCGATAGCCAGTGGCGCGACCTGCTGGCAAACTGTCGAAATCGCCGAGGCGTCACCAGCGGGTTGAGCCCGGTTGTCGGAGTCGAAAATGAAAGATTGGCTGGACCAGATCAAATGGGATGCGGACGGCCTGGTGCCGGCCATCGCCCAGGATCACAAGACCGGGCGCGTACTGATGATGGCCTGGATGAACCGCGAGGCCCTGAGCCTGACCGCTGCCGAGAATCGCGCCATCTACTGGTCACGTTCCCGTGGCAAGCTGTGGCGCAAGGGCGAAGAATCCGGGCACGTGCAGAAGCTTCATGAAATGCGCCTGGACTGCGACGCCGATGTGATCATCCTGATGGTTGAGCAGATCGGCGACATCGCCTGCCATACCGGCCGCCACAGCTGTTTCTACCGCGTCTATGAAGATGGCGAGTGGAAAACCGTCGAACCGGTCCTCAAGGACCCGCACGCGATCTATTCTGCAGGACACTGACATGAGCGATACCCTCACCCGTCTGGCCCAGGTGCTGGAAGAGCGTAAAGACGCCGCAGCCGACAGCTCCTACGTCGCCAGCCTGTACCACAAGGGCCTGAACAAGATTCTGGAAAAAGTCGGCGAAGAATCGGTGGAAACCATCATCGCCGCCAAGGACGCCGCCATCAGCGGCGACTGCAGCGATGTGATCTACGAAACCGCGGACCTGTGGTTCCACACCCTGGTCATGCTGGCGCAGCTGGGGCAGCATCCCCAGGCCGTGCTCGATGAGCTGGACCGCCGCTTCGGTTTGTCCGGACACGCCGAGAAAGCCTCGCGTCCGTCCGCCTGAACAACTTTCTAAGAGGAAACGCAGCATGGGCATTTTTGACTGGAAACACTGGATCGTCATCCTGGTGGTCGTGGTACTGGTATTCGGCACCAAGAAGCTCAAGAACCTGGGCACCGACGTCGGCGAATCGATCAAGGGCTTTCGCAAGGCCATGAATGACGACGAAAAGCCTGCCGAACCCGTGGTCCCGCCAGCAGCGCAGCCTGTGCCACCGGTTCAGCCGCAGCAGAGCGCGCCGTTGAGCCAGCCGCACACCATCGATGTGCAGGCGCAGAAAGTCGAAGAGCCGACCCGCAAAGACTCGTGAGCACTGACTAATGTTTGGTATCAGCTTCTCTGAACTGCTGCTGGTGGGCCTGGTGGCCCTGCTGGTGCTCGGCCCCGAGCGCCTGCCCGGCGCTGCGCGCACCGCCGGCCTGTGGGTCGGGCGCCTCAAGCGCAGCTTCAACGCGATAAAACAGGAAGTTGAACGTGAAATCGGTGCCGACGAAATCCGCCGGCAACTGCACAACGAGCACATTCTGTCCCTGGAGCAGGAAGCGCGGAAAATCCTCGCCCCGACCCAGCAGCAACCGACTCCGGTAGAGCCCGTGGCCGAGCAGACGATTCACGCGCCAGGCGCCGCTACGGTCGCCGAAGCGCCGCCAGCCAGCGAAGTGCCCGCGCCTCTGCCATCGACACCAGCACCGACCGCAGAGCCCGCAGCCCCAGTGGCAACACCCGCCACCACGGCCCCCCACGACTCCACCTTGCCGCCGCGAGCACCATGAGCGATATCCCAGAGAACGACCAACACATGCCGCTGGTGTCGCACCTCACCGAGCTGCGCACCCGCCTGCTGCGCTGCGTAGCGGCGATCTTCATCATCTTCGCCGGGCTGTTCGCCTTCACCCAGCAGATCTACACCATCGTCTCCACGCCGCTGCGCCAGTACCTGCCGGTCGGCGCGACGATGATCGCCACCGACGTCGCCTCGCCGTTCCTGACGCCGCTGAAGCTGACCATGATGGTCTCGCTGTTCCTGGCGATCCCGGTGATCCTGCACCAGATCTGGGGCTTTATCGCACCCGGCCTGTACAAGCATGAAAAGCGCATTGCCGTGCCCTTGCTGGTGTCGAGCATCCTGCTGTTCTACATCGGCATGGCGTTCGCCTACTTCCTGGTGTTCCCGCTGATCTTCAAGTTCTTCGCCGCCGCCACCCCGGCCGGCGTGGAGATGATGACCGATATCACCAGCTACCTCGATTTCGTCATGACCCTGTTCTTCGCCTTCGGCGTGGCCTTCGAGATCCCGGTGGCCGTGGTCCTGCTGGTGTGGATAGGCGTGGTCAACGTGGCGTACCTGCGCAAGATCCGCCCTTACGTGATCATCGGCTGCTTCGTGGTGGGCATGATCCTCACCCCGCCGGACATTTTCTCCCAGACCCTGCTGGCCGTGCCCATGTGGCTGCTGTTCGAGATCGGCGTGCTGTTCGGCGGGCTGATCAGCAAACGTGGCGAGCACCCGGACGATGAACCGGCCGACGACCACAACGACCAGCCGCCAGCGACCCAAGCGTGAACCTGCTGCTTCTGGAAGAAGCCGATTTCATTGCGGCCGACCGGGTAGTGCTGCGCGACCGACGCCTGACCCACATGCAGGACGTGCATCGGGTGGCGGTCGGCGACAGCCTGCGGGTCGGGCGCATTGGCGGCTTGATGGGCAGTGCCCAGGTACTGCGCCTGGAGCCTGCTGAAGCCGAACTGCAAGTGACCCTCGATCAGCCGCCACCGGCCAAGCTACCGTTGACCCTGGTGCTGGCCCTGCCGCGCCCGAAAATGCTTCGCCGGGTTTTCCAGACCATAGCGACCATGGGCGTGCCGCGGCTGGTGCTGGTGAACAGCTACCGGGTAGAAAAGAGCTTCTGGCAGACCCCGTTCCTGGAGCCCGAAACGATTCGCGAACACCTGGTGCTCGGCCTGGAACAGGCCCGTGACACCGTGCTGCCCGACGTCCTGATCGAAAAACGCTTCAAGCCCTTCGTCGAAGACCGCCTGCCGGCCCTCAGCGCTGGCACCCGGGGGCTGGTGGGCCACCCTGGCCCATATCCGCCCTGCCCTCGCGGGCTGGACCAGGCCGTCACCCTGGCCATTGGCCCGGAAGGCGGCTGGATTCCCTACGAGATCGATCTTCTGGACAAGGCCGGCCTGCAACCGGTGCAACTGGGCGAACGCATCCTGCGGGTCGAAACCGCGGTCACCGCCCTGCTTTCGCGCCTGTTCTGAGCCCCCATGTGCGTGCTGGCCAAGTGGCCAGCCGGACCTCACGGTCGTAATGGCAACTAGCCAGTCAAGCTACAGAATCCCCCACTCCCGCCGATAGCCTATGGTTAAGCGCACATTGCTAAAAGGGAGTTCGCAGAATGTACCGTTGGCTAGCCAGAAACCTGGGAAACGTAAGCGTCAGCCTCAAGCTGGGTATCGGCTTCGGCCTGGTACTGCTCCTGACCCTGCTGATCACCGCCACCGGCTGGACCGGCCTGGGCCGGGTGATCGACCGGGGCGACAAACTGGGCAATATTTCCGTTATCTACGCCCTGACCAAGGACCTGCGCATCGCCCGCCTCAACTACGAGATGAGCCGCGGTGAACACGGCCCGGCCGCGGTCAACGACTTCCTCAAGCAACTCAACGACGGCCTGCAGGACGCTCGCGCGCAACTGCAGCAACCGGAAAGCATCACCATGGTCGACCAGCAACTGGACGCCGTGGCCGAATACCAGAAGGCCTTTGCCGACATGACTCGCGCCACCGCCAGCCGCGAGGCCGCGAGGTCCCAGCTTGGCGCCACCGCGGACAATGCCGTGGCCCGGGTCGCGGAGGTTGAGAACTCACTGCTGCAAGGCGACAGCGTGGCGCAGTTCAATAGCGTGATCGACCTGTCCAAGCTGATCCAGCAGGCACGCTTCCAGGTACGCGGCTACACCTACAGCGCCAAGCCCGAGGCCAAGCAGCCGGCGCTGGACGCCATCGACAACGCCCTGAACAACCTCACCAGCCTGCCTTCGCGCCTGCCCGAGCAGCACGTTGCCAACCTGCAACAGGCCAGCGACTCGCTGAAGGCCTACCGGATGGCCGTCAGCGCCTACAGCGACGCCGAAGAAGCCAGCGCGGCTGCGCTCAAGCGCATGGCCGCCCAGGGCGACCGGCTGATGGACCTGAGCAAGCAGCTGACCGTGGCCCAGACCACCAAGCGTGACAGCGACGCCGCGCAGGCCAAGAGCACCCTGCTGATCGCCACCTTGCTGGCCATGCTGTTCGGCCTGATCGCCGCCTGGGCCATCACCCGGCAGATCACCCAGCCGCTGCAGCAGACCCTCAAGGCCGCCGAGCGCGTGGCTTCCGGGGACCTGAGCCAGAACCTCGCCGTAGAGCGCCGCGATGAACTGGGCCAACTGCAGAAAGCCATGCAGCGCATGACGGTGAGCTTGCGGGAACTGATCGGCGGCATCAGCGACGGCGTGACCCAGATCGCCAGCGCCGCCGAGCAACTGTCCGCGGTGACCGAACAAACCAGCGCCGGGGTCAACAGCCAGAAAGTCGAGACCGACCAGGTGGCCACGGCCATGAACGAAATGGCCGCCACCGTGCAGGAAGTGGCGCGCAACGCCGAGGAGGCCTCCGAGGCTGCTGTGGCGGCCGACCAGCAGGCCCGCGAGGGTGACCGGGTGGTGAACGAAGCCATCGCCCAGATCGAGCGCCTGGCCAGTGAGGTGGGCCATTCCACCGAGGCCATGGGCCATCTCAAGCAGGAAAGCGACAAGATCGGCAGCGTCCTGGATGTGATCAAGTCGGTGGCCCAGCAGACCAACCTGCTGGCCCTGAACGCCGCCATCGAGGCCGCCCGGGCCGGTGAAGCCGGGCGGGGCTTTGCCGTGGTGGCAGATGAAGTACGCAGCCTGGCGCAACGTACCCAGCAATCCACCGAAGAAATCGCTGAACTCATCGTTGGCCTGCAAAGCGGCACCCAGCAGGTGGCCAGCACCCTGGATACCAGCCGCAGCCTGACCGACAGCAGTGTCGAGCTGACACGCCGGGCTGGTGGTTCCCTGGAAAACATCACCCGTACCGTGTCGGCGATCCAGGCGATGAACCAGCAGATCGCCGCGGCAGCAGAGCAGCAGAGCGCAGTGGCGGAAGAGATCAACCGCAGCGTGTTGAATGTGCGGGATGTGTCTGAACAGACGTCATCGGCCAGCGAGGAAACCGCCGCGTCCAGCGCCGAGCTGGCGCGGCTGGGGATTCACCTGCAAAGCCTGGTGGGGCGTTTCCGGGTCTGAGCCGCTTCGGCAAGCCGGCTCCTACCGGGAAATGCAGGAGCCGGCCTTACAGCACCTGGCGCAGGAAAGCCTGGGCCCGCGGGTCTTGCGGCGCATCAAAGAACACCTGCGGCGCCGCGTCTTCCAGCAGTTTGCCGTGATCGAAGAACAGCACCCGATCCGCCACTTCCCGGGCAAAGCCCATCTCGTGGGTCACGCAGACCATGGTCATGCCTTCCAGGGCCAGGGTCTTCATCACATCCAGCACCTCGCCGACCATTTCCGGGTCCAGGGCCGAGGTCGGCTCGTCGAACAGCATCACCTTGGGTTCCATGGCCAGGGCCCGGGCGATGGCCACACGCTGCTGCTGGCCACCGGAAAGCCGCGAAGGAAACTCGTGGGCCTTCTGGGCGATCCCGACCTTTTCCAGCAACGCCAGGGCCTTGGCCTCGCGCTCCTGCTTGCCGCGCTTGCGTACCACCTTCTGCGCCAGGCAGAGGTTTTCCAGCACGGTCATGTGCGGGAACAGGTTGAAATGCTGGAACACCATGCCGACTTCCCGGCGGTAGGCGTTCACATCGGTCCTCGGGTCGGCCAGTTGCAGACCGTCGATGCTCACCGAGCCGGAATCGAACTCTTCAAGGCCATTGAGGCAACGCAGGAAGGTCGACTTGCCGGAGCCGGACGGGCCGATCACCACCAGCACCTCGCCCTTGGCCACCTGGGTGGTGACGTTATCCACCGCGCGCACCACCTGGCCGCGGGTGTCGAAGACTTTTACCAGATCGCGGACTTCAATCACTTTGCGCGAGCCTCCGTTCAAGCCGGCTGGCCATCTTCGACAGCGGCAGGTTGATCAACAAATACAGGCCCGCCACACAGAACAGGATCTCGAATGGCGAGAACGACGTGGTGATGACTTCCCGGCCGCTCTTGAGCAGTTCGGTTATGGCGATCACCGACACCAGGGAGGTGTCCTTGACCAGGCTGATGAACTGCCCGGCCAGCGGCGGCAGCACCCGCTTGAAGGCCTGGGGCAGCACCACATGGCGCATCGACTGGCCGGCGCTGAGCCCCAGGGAGCGAGCGGCTTCGTTCTGCCCGCGGGCGATGGACTGCACCCCGGCGCGAACGATTTCCGCCACATAGGCCCCGGTAAACAGCGACAGCGCGGCGATCCCGGCGAACTCCCGGGACAGATTGAGCACCGTGCCAATAAAGAAATAGAAGATGAATATCTGCACCAGCAGCGGCGTGCCCCGCACCAGTTCGACATAGATCGTCGACAGGTCGCGCAGGGTCGGGTTGCTGGACAACCGGCACAGGCCGGTACCCAGGCCGATCAGCAGCCCCAGCACGCCGGACACCACCGACAGCCACAAGGTGGTCCACAGGCCCCACAACAGCGGGCCCGCGGCCCAGTGCCGGGTCACGCCGATGACATCGCCTTCGGCCACGTCATCGCCGCTAGCCACCTGCAAGCTGCTTTCATCGACGCTCAGATGCTGCTCGGCACCCGAGTCACCGCGCAGCGTGACTTGTGCCTTGCCGCCCTGGCGCACCACCTCGGCGACGGTGGAGATTTCCGCCGCCCGCTGGGACTCTTCGGCCTGATAGGCGAAGTACTGGGGGACTCGGTTCCAGCGCCACTCGTAGGACATCAACGAGGTGGCGTAGTACAGCGCGCCAGCCAGACCGATCAGCACCAGCACGGTCAGCCCGTGCCAGGGCCATTGGGCTTTCTTGTGTTTGTTCACTTTGCAGGTTCCAGCGGTTTGCAGCGGGGGAGGTTCGGCAGAGCCCGGGGGCATCATCGCGAGCAGGCTCGCGCCTACAAAAACGCTATGCGTCCTGTAGGAGCGAGCTTGCTCGCGATCAACCAGAAGTCAGTTGCCTGACACCTATTCCATGTCCTTGAGCCACTCGGTGCTCTTGAACCACTTGTCATGGATGCGATCGTAGGTGCCGTCTTCGTGGATCTGGTGCAGGAAGTTGTTGATGAAGTTGATGCTGTCGTAATCGCCCTTCTTCAAACCGAAGGCCAGGGGCTCGTAGGTGAACGGCTTGTCGAGGAATACCAGCTTGCCATTGCCCACTTTGTTGACGGCCACCACGTTGTACGGAGCGTCGTAGATGAAGGCGTCGGCCTTGCCGTTGACCACGTCCAGCACCGCTTCCTGCTCGTTGTCGTAGCCGTGGTACTTGGCCTTGGCGATCAGCTTCTTGGCGACCATCTCACCGGTGGTGCCCAGCTTGGAGGTGATGCGGTAGTCGGCGCTGTTCAGATCCTTGTAGGACTTGATGGTGCCTTCCAGGTCCTTGCGAATCAGCAGGGTCTGGCCAACCACGATGAAGGGTTCGCGGAAGTTCAGGCGCA
>Ga0207709_10000163_pt1 | contig 91192 bp, 79 predicted proteins | sample KBSM34metaG_FD_184397 | JGI IMG/M metagenome (GOLD analysis project Ga0207709, IMG submission 184397) | Miscanthus rhizosphere microbial communities from Kellogg Biological Station, Michigan, USA - KBS M3-4 metaG (SPAdes) (version 2) | ecosystem: Host-associated > Plants > Roots > Rhizosphere >... | reverse complement strand
CACAGTTTCGAAATCGACTTCGGCGTGCAGCTGAGCGGTGTCGCGAACGGCGATGCCGATCCGAGGGACATCATCACCGATTTCCTGATCAACCCCGCTTACGGCGTACCGATGTGGGGATCGGGCCTGATCGGCGACCTGTCCGACTATTCGCTCTATTGCCGCGCCAACAACCTGCTCTTGTCACCCGTGCTCGAATCGCAGTCGAGCGCGGCGTCCGTCCTGGAGGAATGGCTGACCGCGACGAACTCGGCCGCCTTCTGGTCCGAGGGCATGCTCAAGATCCGGCCCTATGGCGACGCATCGGCATCAGGGAACGGCGTCACCTGGAATCCGAACCTCACGCCCGCTTATGACCTGACCGAGGACGATCTGATCGTCGACGACAGCGGCAATGCCGTGTCGATCGAGATCGTCGATCAGTCCGACGCCTATAACATCGTTCAGTTCGAATTCCTGGACCGCAGCCAGCAATATAATGTCGGCATCGCAACCGCCCAGGATCTGGACAACATCGTTACGTTCGGGCGACGCAAGCAGGATCCGACGACAGTCCATTGCATCTGCGACGCGGACATCGCGCGCAAGGCGGTGCAACTCTATGCCCAACGCGTTCTCTACACGCGCGAGAAATACACGTTCAAACTGCCGTGGAACTTCGCGCTGCTCGAACCCACCGACCTCGTCACGCTGACGACGACCACCGATTCACTGCTGCTCGATCGCGTGCTGGTCCGGATCACCGAGATTGGCGAGGACGCAGACGGGTTGCTGGCGATCACGGCGGAGGGCGTTCCCATCGGCATTGCCTCGGCCGCTCTCTATGCCTCGCACTCCGGTTCGGACGGTTACAAGGCGAATACCGATATCGCGCCGGGATCCGTATCGGCGCCTTGGCTGTTCATCGCGCCGCCGAACCTTGCCGGACTCGATCCCGAGATGTGGGTGGCCGCCGCGTCGACCTCACCGACCTGGGGCGGCTGTCAGGTCTGGGTCAGCACCGACGGGGCGGACTATTCGATGGTCGGCACGATCGATGGCCCGGCGCGCTATGGCACGCTTACCTCCGCTCTGGCGGCGGGTGCCGATCCCGACACCACCAACACACTGGCGGTCGACCTGTCGAACAGCCTGGGGCAACTCGACAGCGTCAGCACCTCCGACCGCGACGCCGGGGTCACCTTGTGCATGGTCGGGGACGAAGTGGTGTCTTATCGGACGGCAACCCTGACCGCGGCCAACCGCTATAACCTGACCCAGTTCCGCCGCGGCCAGCGCGGCACAATCTCGAGCGCGCATGCCAGTGGGACGAGCTTCGCGCGGATCGACGATGCGATCTTCAGGTTCGGCTATGACGCCAGCAATGTCGGCGACACGATTTACGTCAAACTTCCCTCGTTCAACATCTACGGCCGTGGGCTCGAGGATCTGGCGAGCGCCACCGCTTATTCGATCGCGATCGGCTCGGCGCCGGCGCGCGCCGCATATCGCGACATCAAATTCATGCGTTCTTATGCGCAGCCGCCGACGCCCATCGGCGATAATCCCCCGGGTTGGTATGACGGCATACCGGCCGGAACGGCGACGATCTGGTCCAGCACGGCGCTCAAGACCGCGAACGGCACGCTGTTGGGCATCTGGACCGCGCCGCAATCGCTGTCCGGCCTGACGCCCCGCGGCGATTATGATGGCAGCGCGACCTATTTCCTGAATAACAGCGTCGCTTATGGCGGCGGCAGCTACGTCGCGACCCAGGACAATTTCGTCGGCCACGCGCCGACCGGCACCGGCCAGGCCAACGCATATTGGGACGTGCTGGCAGCACCTGGCAGCGCCGGGGCGCCGGCCGTGCCGCCAGGGGCCTTTGCGGCGACGATCAGCGTCCCATCGGGGTCCGCGGTCAACCTGCGGTCGTTGGCCGATGCAGCCGGCTATACCGGCAATTCGGACGCGACGGTGACCTTCAACGTCCCCAACGGCGTCAACATCACCGGGCTTGCGAGCGGCGGCATCGGCATCGACACCGGAACCTGGCCGACCACGTCCCACACGATCGCGCTGACACTGGTCATCCAGAGCGGCGGGTCGGTCAGCGGCGGCGGGGGTAACGGCGGGAGCGGAGGGGGTGCCGGCATGGCCGGCGGCGACGCCATTTATGTCCGGGTACCGATGTCGGGCGGGATCACGATCAACGCCGGCGGCGCGGTGCGCGGCGGCGGCGGCGGCGGCGGGTCCAACGCGATGGCGTCCCCGTACAAGATCGGGACCGGCGGCGGCGGTGGCGGCGCGCCGAACGGCCAGGGCGGTGCTGGCAGCGAGGGCTACCTGACGACCGGCACCGATGGCCAGGATTGGTCGGCGGGCGGCGCGGGTGGCTCGCCGGGCGGCGGCGCCGGCGGCAACTATGCCAGCGCAGGTAGCGCATCGGGCGGAGGAACGCCGGGCGGCGGCGCCGGCTTCGCCGTCCGCAAGAACGGCAACGCCGTCACCGTCACCAACAGCGGCACGATGACCGGATCCGCCGCGTAACCACACCACGTCTTTCCAAAGGACTGGCCTCAATATGCAATATTACGAGTTCATCGCCTCCCGTGGCGACACGGGGGCCGTGCTGCCGCTCGCCAAGGTCACCGTGTTTCTGGCGGGCACGGCTACGCTGGCGTCGATCTATGATAGTGCCGGTGCCGGTCTGGCGAATCCGACAACGGCGGCGACGTCCGGGCTGGTAGGGTTTGCGGCAGCCAATGGCGCCTATGACGTTCAGATAGCGTCAGCGGACGGATCGTATCTCGCGCCGAAGGTCCATGACCTGCAGCTGTATGATCTGTCGCAGTTAGATGCGCAGGTTGCGGCTGTCACGACTGCGACGACCGCTCCGGGGTTCGTTGCGGTCGTTGCCGACCTGGCGCTCGGCGCGGCGAGCAAGATCGGGACGGTGGCCGCCGACTTACTGAGCGGCGCCAGCAACATCGCGGTAGTCGCGACTGACCTGGCTTTGGGCGGTGCATCGCTGATCAGACAGGCGTTGTCGAATGCGGCGGCGGCGGCGTCTTCCGCGGCGGCGGCGGCTGCGAGTGCTGCAAGCGTGCCAGCGGGAGCCGCTACGTACATTGAAAGCCACGGGCCACCAGCCAACAATATCGGCACGCCTGGCGCTTTCTATTTCGATCTGGATAGCAGCTACTTGTACGGGCCTAAGACCGCGGTCGGTTGGCCGGCTGGAGCGCCTTCGGCGCGTGGCACGCTTCCATCGGCCACTCGGGTTCGAATTGATCTCCGCGCGGTCGGCGCCACGTTGCCGACGAGTCAGGCGACCGTGACGCGAGCCAGCTCATCTACCGACATGTTGGCGAGCGACCCGTACACCTATTCCCCGACCACCTATGGCAATAATGTTCCGGTCATCAGGCCAGGCAAAGGCCTGTTCGCATTCATGCGCGCGCAGCAGTTGCTTAACGCTCCAGGCGCACCCGTCATCGAAACGGTGGCGGTCCCGGTCGGTTGGATCGCGGTGACTGCTTGGGGTCCAGCAGGCAGCAGTTATACGAGCGCGCCTGGTTCAACCGGCGGCGCGGTGGGAACGGGATTCGGCACGCTCGCCGGTGACGCGGGCATTCCGCAATACATCAATATCACGACCGCCGGCACGATAACACTGACGCCGTCCGGTGGGCTTACCAAGGCCAATGTGGTTATTAATCCATCGGCCCCGTCAGTCACCGAGGCAGTGCCTTACATCGCCTCGCAATCGACCCGAGAAGCCGATCAGATTCCGGCGGGCTCCGCCTTCCTGTCAGCGCTGCAATCGCCGCAAGGATATCTGTTAATGGGAGTTTCGGATGTGAACGTCCGAAACTATGGCGCGCCGCCATGCTTCCTCGGGCTCAACAATGTCGCTGCAGGGTTTGTAAATAGCAACACGACGGTCAGTCTAACCGACGTCGGCGGCCACACCACGTTCAACACGCTTGGCAACGACACCTTTTCGAAGGGAGCAACTGTCGGGCGCACATGGGACGCGACCGCTACGACGAGTTTTGGTGCGGGGAGCCGCTTCGAGACGTCTCATCCTTTCGCGCACAACAACGGCGTCGCGGTCACATCGGTGGCAATCGGTTGCCCGAAAGGCAGCGGTAACGCCAGCGGCCAGCAGACACTAAACGGCTGCATCGGGTGGTGGGAATATGACGCTGCTGCCCGCCTGAGCGACGAGGCGCTATGGAACGCCTATACCTCGCAACCGGCGCCCACGCTCGACTCCTTGCTCAAGAATTATGTTGGCGCGACTCAGTTTACCAAGTTCATTGCGTCGGTGCACCAACTTCGGGCCGGCGTGATCGACCATGTCAAAGTGGGGATCATTGGCCCGTCCCATGAAGGTGGCGTGGGCTTAGCGGGTGATACCGACATCCGATCAAATAGCTGGATGTCGCAAATGGTGGCAGACCTCGAAGCCGATGGCTTCAGTGTCGCGGAAGCCTTTTGCAGCGCGGGGTCGCAGACGTTCTCGGGCGGCACGATGAAGCACGACGCCCGGCTTAGCTACACGGGCACAGCTCCCACCATGATTGGGATCGACTTTGGCAGGTTCGTATTTAACCTCCCGGCAGGCACCATCCTGACCTTCAATTCGGGCCGCGCCAATAGCCGCTTCGTGCTTTATCCCTATACCGACGCCACGGGGCGAGGAACGGTTGAGGTTTCGATCGATGGCGGCGTCACGCCGATCGCGGCGAACGAAACCGGCCTGGCTAGCAACGGCACGACTTCGGCGTCCTTCACAGGGTCGATCACGAATGGCGTGCTCACGACGGCCGCGACTACAGGCACGATTCGAGTCGGCGATCGCCTGGCAACCACCACCGGCGTAGCCGGCGGCACGGCAATCCTTGCTCAATTGAGCGGCACGACCGGCGGCGATGGGACGTACAGCGTATCGAACACTATTAATACTGCGAACCGTAGCATGTGGACGAAAGCGCTGCTCATCCGCTCCTATGACACGTCTTTGGGCAACAACGCGTGGAGCATCAAGGCGGTCGGCAATCCCGTCCGATTTTGCCTGGGATATGCCTATAATCCGGCAGCAAAGTCGTTCGTGTTTTTCAACGGCGGATCGGATGGCTACAATGTCACCAATCTCGGGCGGGATGACGACGTCGAAACGAGCTACGCTTATCCCGTTCGTGTGCTCGGATGCTCGCTCTGGTTTGGCTGCGGCGACGATACCAATGACATGGTTAGTGGTGGCACAGCTTGGCCGACCTACAACCCAGCCGCGACCTCCATCATCACAAACGCACAGCTTAGTGGCAGCGTAGTGCTTTTTACCGATCCCGAGTCGAGCACGGCAAGCTTCAGCCGCGCGCTGTCTGATAAGATCACGGGCCAGGGTCGAGCGGTCGGCTTCGCGTCAAATGTCCCGATCTACGACTTCTACGCGTATCAGAATTCCGACGCGGCCAAATGTCAGTGGGACATTCTAAACCCGAATGCAGCTTACAACGACAGCACGCATCTGTCGCGGCGGGCCAACAAGCGGTTCAAATCCAACCAAATACGAACGCTCTTCAAACGACTTTGTGCCTTAGCCTGATTATATTGTATTGTGTGGCGAAAGCCGGCTTTTGGACAAAAGATGGTGGCGAGCGACGGTTGGACGGTGCCCGTCATCTGCGCGCGATCAGTTTGCTCAACTGATGGGATGGATGCTCTATAGCAACGTAAAACGCCCACGCGCTCAGGCCAATCACGATAGCCTGGGCAGGGTAGAAAGCTGCCGGCGACCACAATTGAAAGTTATTCCGGAACAAGGTGAGCGAGAACTGATGGACCAGATATATGGAATACGCCGCACGTCCTAAAGCCTCCAACCGGTCGTTCGTTGCATGGCTGGTCAGGCGCTGCAGTTCCTTCGCTAACCACATATAACCAACCGGAACGAAGGCAGCGACCGCCCAAGTGAGGGGAATCTTGATCGGCGCATGGTAAAATAGAAACGTTGCGAGAATGGCACTGATCGGCAGCGCCGCACGCAACATCCACGTCGGCGGTAGGATATCGTCGAACAAGATGCCGGATCGATACCGTTCAGCGAGCACTGCCCCGAGCAACCACATTGGTGCGCAAAATAGGAAGGTCGACACCCCAAAATTCCAGGGCCGAGCCGTGTCAGGAAAAGCGATCAAGAGCCCGATGCTTACGGCAGCGCTTATAATCGTTGCGCGCGTCCAGTGCCCCCGTATGAGCGGGAAGAGAACGGGGTAAAGTACATAATAAGCCAGCTCGCAATAGACGCTCCACAGCACGCTATCTAGCGCGGCTACATATTCCCGACCGGACGCGTGGGCCGCGGCCAAAACTACAAGCAGTGGGATGCCGATACGCAAACCACGCTTGATGAGAAACGGCACAACCGGAATGCGCTCCTTCGCGACATTCGGAAAGTGAATGCAGAATCCTGAGATGAAGAAAAATACGCACACGGCTAGCGTGCCGTTTGGAAGGCTGTCCCATGCTCCGGCCACCAGCTTCCACGGGCCGTGAGTTTCACCCGCGAACCTGGAGAATGGTACCCACGCACCATGGCCCGCAGCCACAACTGCGGCTGCAATGAAGCGAAAGCTATCGAGCCCGCGAACGAAGTGGGGCGTGGGCGCGACGCTGGCGGGCATGAAATTGCTTATCGCGATAGCTCGCGCGCTTCAACCGAGCTGCTTCGGAGGATCTGATACGAGCCTGACGCTTGTCCCTCCCCCACGAGAAAGACACTGCCCCAATGACAATGACGACCAAGTCCGCCCCAACCTGGCTGGCATGGCTGCCCGTCGTCACGACCTTTGCGCTGATCGCGGGCTTTCTGTTGTCAACCGGCGGCAAAATCAACCAGCTAGCCGATCACGAACGCCGTCTGACCGCGCTGGAAACCCGTCGCGATTTTGACGCGGATAAGCTGGACAAGATCAACGAACGGACAGCGCGCATAGAGGCGAAGCTGGAAGTGGTGCTGCCCACCGCCCCCGCCGCCAAGGGGGTGGCGAGATGATGGAAAGCGCTGGACTGCTTCTGACGACGCTGGCGTTCGCACTGATGCTAGTTCCTCCGCTTCACGCCACGATTGCCGGTCACCGCATCAGCGGCGCCTATGTCGAGGGCGGATTGCTCGAACCGCACCACCCCGCGCCACCTCGCCCCGACATCGACGCCCTCCTCTGCGCGGCTGACAATACCCTCGCCAATGACCCGCTGATCCGCGCGACCGCCGCGATCGCCGAGGCCTACGACCAAGCCTGACCCAGCGGCGTCCGGCCGCAATCGGAGGAAAGCATGACCCTGCTACGCAAATGGTGGGCGCCTGTCCGCGCCCGCCTGATCGATGACGCGCGCTTGTGGTGGCGTTTCTGGAGTATGCGCCTCGCGGCGTTGGGGGCCGTCGTCACGGCATTGGCACAGTGGTTTCCCGACGCCCTCTCGGCCGCGTGGAACGCCATGCCGTCAGACATGCGGGGACTCCTTCCCGCGCCGTTGCTCCACTCGATCCCGGTGATCCTGTTCGTCGCCGTCATGATCGCGCGGATCGTGGCGCAGAAGAAGGCGACACCCAATGGCTGAAGGCGTCGATAGCTTCGTGGAAAGCGACGCTGCGCCGCGCGCCGGCTGGGCACGCAAGGGCGCCATCGCCGGGGCGGTCGCGGCCATCCTTGCCGGCGTCTATGCCGTCGAGGGCGGCTATGTGAACGACGCCCGCGATCCGGGCGGCGCAACGAGCTATGGCGTCACTGAGCAAGTCGCTCGCGACTATGGATATCGCGGTGACATGCGCCGGTTCCCGCAGCATTGCGATGGCCCTGCAACCATTTGCGCCGATGCCGTCTATGTACGGAGCTACATCGCGGCACCTGGCTATATGCCGCTGGTCGAGATCGAACCCGCGGTTGCGGGCGAGTTGATCGACACAGCGGTCAATATGGGGCCGCGGCGACCCAATCGCTGGTATCGGCTGACGATGAACGAGCTGGGCGGGGCGCGCCTGCCCGACAGCGCGGCATCGTTGGGCCCTGTCGACGTCGCGGCATATCGGATGCTCCAGGCAAAGCTCGGCGTCGTCCCCGCTTGCACCGCGACGCTCGACGCGCTCGATGCCCGGCAAGCGGCGGAATATCGTCGGCTTGCCGCGACCAACGCCAAGCTCCGCGCCTTTCTCAAGGGATGGCTCCGTCACCGGATCAAGAACGTCGATCGCAGATCCTGCGGCAAGGGAGACGGCTGATGGGCTTTTTGATTTCACTCGCGCTCGGCTGGAAATGGCCTGGCTGGGCCGCCCGCTTGTTCGGCTGGGTCGTACCGGTCCTGGTCGCGCTCGCGGCTGTCGGCGCCACGATCGCGTTGATTTATCATAAGGGCGAAAGCACCGGCCGGACCAAAGCCGAAGTACAGGCCGAACAGGCACACGCCAAGACCGTCGCCGTCGCGCGCGCCGACGAACGTCACGCGCAGGCGACGGTCGATGCCATTGGCAAGCGTGTCGCGACCGAAGACGAGCAGACCTCCATTCTCGTCCAAACCAAGATCAGGGAGATGCACGATGCGCTCGACGCGACGCCGCGCACGATTGCCGGCAATCCTCATTCCGTTGCTCCTGTCGACGCTGGCAGCGTGCGGGACCACCTCAACGCTCTCGTCGTCGATGCGAACCGATCGGCCGACGCTGCCGACGCCGAGCGCTGAGACGACCAGGACCGAACGCCTGCCGACCCTGACGGGCAAGAGATCGGGCGAGCTGATCCTGATCGACAAAGGCGAATATGGCGAGCAACTCGACTTGCTGGCCGAAGCGATCGGCGCGATCGCACGGCTCAACAATCGGCAAGGCGCGCGCAACGCTTATGACCGATGCGTCAAAGCGATCTTCGAGACGGGCAAGGTACCGACGACCTGCCCGACTGAGAGTAGGACTGGATCTCCTTAAATGATCGAGATCGTGGTGCGCCGGTCGAGCACGTCCGCACCCGACCGGATTTGATGCCAGCGAAACAGCCGAGCCGCCTTCCCTTCGGGGAAGGCGGCTTTTTTTTGTCCGGGAGAACGGAGCTTACGCCGCGATCGCGGTAGCCTCGACTTTCGCATCCTCGAGCGCCTTGGCCCGCGCGTCGGGACCCATCGCGATTCCCTCCGCACGAATGAAGGCGATGTCGGTTACGCCCAGGAACCCGAAAAAGCCGCGAAGATAGGTTTCCTGGTGGTCGAGCCAGGCCCGTTCGGTGTCGGACCCGTAAAAGCCGCCGCGCGCCGACGCGATGATCAGCTTGCGACCGCCGGCCAATCCTTCCGCGCCCTTTTCGGAATAGCGGAAGGTCGTGCCCGCAATCGCCAGGCGGTCCATCCATGCTTTCAGGCTGGAGGGAATGCTGAAATTATACATCGGCGCGCCGATCACGACGATGTCGGCGGCAAGGAACTCCTCGGCGAGTGACGTGTCGCCGAGATCGCCCAAGGTCATATGTCCAAGCGGATCCGAAGCGAGGTCGCGGCGCCGGATTTCGGCATCGGGATGAAGCGCGCTCAATCTGGCGATCGCCGCCTCCCCGATCGTGCGCGTGACGCTGTTTTCCGCAGTGATGCTGCTGTCGACATGAAGGATGATCATGGTGCCTCGCTGGTATTGATTAGTTACTGAGGCACGCTAGATAACCGCCATCATCCGCGTCGCAAGAAGGCACAATTTTGGTGATGACGATCAACTTTGTGCCCTGGTATCAGCGATGTTACCAAGGGAGCCGGCGATGAATCCCCATGGTCCGCAATGCCGTGGCGTGACCGGCGTGCTCCAGCGCGTCGGCGACAAATGGAGCATGCTGACGATCAATGCGCTCGCCGGGGGACCCAAGCGGTTCAGCGAATTGCGGCGCTCGATCGAGGGCATCTCGCAACGCATGTTGACACTCACCTTACGCGGGCTGGAGCGTGACGGGCTGGTGACGCGGACGGTCACGCCCAGCATTCCGCCGAGAGTCGACTACGAATTGACCAAACTCGGCCAGTCACTGCAGCAGCCAGTCGGCGAGCTCGCACGCTGGGCGATCGACCATCTGACCGAGATCCAGGCCTCGCAACAGCGGTTCGACGTCGTCGCCGACGCGGCGCGGGAGGAAACCAAGCTCCATCAGGAGTGAAGTTACGCGGCGTTTTCCGTGGGGCGACAGGCTGATATAGGATCCGCGATCATGGGTCCTGAACCGAATTCACCCGCCTGCGTGTGTTGTACTACGCGGGATGCGCCGCCAGGCCGTATGCGCCATCGCGGTGGCGAAACGCTCCATCGCCATCTCCATGAACAGCCCTACGCCGCGATCGTGCTCTCCGGCGGCTATGTCGAAGCGGGCGATACCGGGCGACATTGCGTCACGGCCGGAGACGTCATCGTCCACCGCCCGTTCGAGCGCCACCTCGACCGTTTCGACCCGCGTGGCGCCGAAGTGCTGGTGCTGCCGTTGTCCGCCCGATGGCACGGGTCTGTCCGTGGGCATATCGCCGATCCCGACGCTGTCGCCCGGCTGGCCGAACGCGATCCGATCGCGGCGCAACGGCTGCTGGATCGCGAGATGACGAGGCGGCCGGCCAACGGCCACGATTGGCCTGATTTGCTCGCGGCCGATCTGCTCGATACCCCCGATCTCTCTCTTGCGTGCTGGGCGGCGCAGCACGGCCTGCATGCCGCGAGCCTTTCGCGCGGATTCCGCCAGCAATTCGAGATCACTCCCGCCGAATTCCGCCTGATCGCCCGGACGCATCGCGCGATAGATCGCGTGCTCGGTACGGCCGTTGCGCTTTCGACCGTTGCGGCAGCCGAAGGGTTTGCCGATCAGGCGCATATGACGCGGTCGATCATGCGCCAGACTGGGCGGTCCCCGCGCGCGCTCCGCGGCGAACTGAGGCTCGCTGACGAGGCGACCAGCCGCCTCTTCCTCTAGGGCGCGGCCCGATTGCCGATCGCCTATTGTCGCGCCCGCAAAAATAGGAATCGAACATCAAGCACTTGGCGACTCGCGGTGACTCCTCGGGTTTCGAATGGACGGATTCCTGGCAACATGGTAAATATCACGTTGCGCATATGGACGAGCCAAGTGGGGGTGAATGGTCCAGGTCCTGTTCCTGCTGGCATTGGCCGCGAGTTTCGCGGGCTATGCGACGTACCTGGCAGGCCTGAAGCGGGATCTGGTCGAGCCCAACCGAGCCTCGTGGCTGATCTGGTCAGCGGCTACCGCGGTCGAGGCATCGACCTATGCCGCGGTGAACCCCGAAGGGCTGCAACGCTGGGTGTTCCTGTTCGCAACCGTCGCCTGTGTCGCGATCACGGTTGCTTTGTGGCGCAGGTCCGCCTGGACCGTGCCGACGCGCACCGAAACTTTCTGCATTGCCACCAGCCTTGGCGCCTTGGCGATCTGGGCGATGTTCCGCGACGCTTTCTGGGCGCACATGCTGGTGGTGGCCGCCGTGCCCGTCAGCTTCTGGCCGACCTGGGCCAGCGTCGCCGCCGATCGCGGACGCGAACGTTCGCCTGCCTGGGGCCTTTGGACGCTGGGTGACCTCGCGACGTTGATGGTTGCAGCGCGTACGCCGGGGAGCCCGGTCGGCGAATATGCTTATATCCTGATCGAGTTGGTCTGCCACGCGAGCATCTGGTTCATGGTCGGGCTGGCGACGATCAATCCATTGCGCTCGCTGGGCTTCCGCAACGGGCGCTTCTACGTCCTTGATGCGATCCGCACACCGACCAATTTGTTCGCGGTAAGCGAGAACCATTTGGGCAAGGCCGTGTTCGCAGCCGCGCCTTTCGCCGAGGGCGACCGCCTGATGTCCTTTACCGGACGCCGTTTTCGCGCCGACCGCATCCCCAGCCTGATGCGTGGCCAGTCGGACCGGTTCGTCCAGGTCACGCCCGACCATTATATGGGGCCCTCTGGACGGATCGACGATTTGGTCAATCACAGCTGTTCACCCAACGCCGGGCTGCGCTTCACCGATCAGGGCGTATTCCTGGTTGCGGTCCGCGACATCGCGCAAGGCGAGGAGATCTGCTGGGATTATTCGACCACGCTGGCGGAATCGAACTGGCACATGATCTGCCAGTGCAGAACGCCCGACTGTCGTCGCGTAATCGGTAATTTCGCGACGCTCAGCCCGGAACGTCAGGAATGGTTCCGCTCGCGCAACCTGGTCGCGCCGTATCTGCGGCGGAAGGACGAAGTCGGCAAAGGCCAGCGCGCCGCCTGAGGAGCACGAGGCGGCGGGCCGGCGCATCATTCCAATCTCTCCATTATGTTTTTGTTACGTTCGCCGGTTAGCCGCCGAAGCGGATTGACAGCCGCGCCGTCGGGGCGCACCCAGCGCCCGCCGCGACTCGTGCTGCGGCGCAACAAAAGGTTTCAACCCCACCATGCCAGACGGCGACAGTCGAAGTTGGGCGCGTCAAGCGCGTTGATCGGGGCCTGAATTACCGGCCTCGTCCGACGCGCGACGGCGCACTCGCGGACGAGGAAATCATCAATGTCGGAAATCACCATCCGGACGCGCGTTCTCCGCGCGTCTCCCCGGTTGTGGATCGGTCTCGCGCCCAATCGCGCCGACCTGATCGCATTCATCCTGCTCGCGGCGATCGCGACCGCGGCGCTCAAGGGGATCGGCGGCACCGTCGCGCCGATCGCCGACCTGGCGCAGCACCCGATCACGCTCGATCCCGCCAACCTGCCCTGGTACGCGCTGCGCACCACGCTGCGCATGTTCGCGGCATTGTTCGCCTCGCTTGCCTTCACCTTCGTCGTCGCGACGTTCGCCGCCCGCAGCCGCCGCGCCGCGCAGATCATCGTGCCCGCGCTCGACATCCTGCAATCGGTGCCGATCCTCGGCTTTCTCACCTTCACCGTAACCTTCTTCATGGGCCTGTTCCCGGGCGACGTGATGGGTGCCGAGCTTGCCTCGATCTTCGCAATCTTCACCAGCCAGGCCTGGAACATGGCGTTCAGCTTCTATCAGTCGCTGCGTACCGTGCCGTCCGACCTCGACGAGGTCAGCCACGGTTTCGCGCTGTCGCCGCTGCGGCGGTTCCTGCGCCTCGACCTGCCGTTTGCGACGCCGGCCCTGGTGTGGAACGCGATGATGTCGATGTCGGGCGGCTGGTTCTTCGTCGTCGCCTCTGAAGCGATCACCGTCGGCCATACCACCGTCGCGCTGCCCGGCCTGGGATCATGGCTGGCGCTGGCGATCGAGCGTCAGGATTTCCACGCAATCTGGCTCGCGGTTGGCGCGATGGCGGTGGTCATCCTGCTTTATGATCAGCTCGTTTTCCGCCCCGTCGTCGCTTGGGCCGACCGGTTCCGCTTCGAACAGACTGCCGGGACGGATCGGCCCAAGAGCTGGGCATACGACCTGTTCCGCGCGACCAAGATCCTGCCGCTGATCTTCGCCCCGGTGACTGCGCTCGGCCGATTGCTGCTCGCGCTCGATCCCGGCGGGCGGTCCCGTCCCGCCCGCGCATCCGGCGGTCCTCGCAGCGAGTGGCTGTGGCGCGCATTGGTGCTTGCGGCGCTCGGCTATGGCGTCTGGACGCTCACCGACTATGTCGCCGCGACCCTGACCTGGCACGATGCCGCATCGGTCCTCGGCCTCGCGCTGCTGACCCTGTTGCGCGTCGTCCTGCTTATCGCACTCGCCAGCCTGATCTGGGTCCCTATCGGGGTGTGGATCGGCCTGCGCCCGGTCTGGGCCGAGCGGCTGCAGCCGGTCGCGCAATTCCTGTCGGCATTCCCGGCCAATATCCTGTTCCCCTTCGCGGTCATCCTGATCGTCCGTTTCGACCTCAGTCCCGCCATCTGGCTGTCGCCGCTGATGATCCTGGGGACGCAATGGTACATCCTGTTCAACGTCATCGCCGGCGCCAGCGCGATCCCGACCGATTTGCGCGAAGCGGCGGGGATGTTTGGCGTGCGAGGCTGGCAATGGTGGCGCCAGGTCGCGCTGCCCGCGATCTTCCCCTATTTCGTCACCGGTGCGCTGACCGCGTCGGGCGGGTCATGGAACGCCAGCATCGTCGCGGAAGTGGTGATCTGGGGGCATGAGCGGCTCGAGGCACCCGGCCTCGGCGCCTGGATCGCCAAAGCGACCACGGCGGGCGACTATCCCCGCGTTGCCCTCGGCATCGCCACGATGTCGGCCTTCGTCCTCGCTTTCAACCATCTCGTCTGGCGGCCGATGTACCGGTTCGCCGAGCGCCGCCTCCGCCTCGCCTGAAAGGATCGGACCATGGCTAGCAATTTCACGCTCCGCCCGCTCGTCTCGGTCGAGCACCTCACTCATCACTACGGCCCCAAGCGCACCCAGCCGGTGATCGACGACGTGTCGATCACCTTGCACGAGGGAGAGATCGTCGGGCTGCTCGGCCGTTCGGGATCGGGCAAGTCGACCCTGCTGCGCTCGATCGCCGGCCTGCTCCAGCCCGACAGCGGCGAGGTGAACTTCGCCGCGCGCGACGACGCCAGCCCCGACGTCGCGATGGTGTTCCAGACCTTCGCCCTATTCCCCTGGCTGACCGTCCAACAGAATGTCGAATTGGGGCTCGAGGCGCGCCGCGTCGCATCCGCCGAGCGCCGCGCCCGCGCGCTGGCGGCGATCGACCTGATCGGCCTCGACGGGTTCGAGAATGCCTATCCCAAGGAGCTGTCGGGCGGCATGCGCCAGCGCGTCGGCCTGGCCCGCGCGATCGTCGTCGATCCTGCGCTGCTGCTGCTCGACGAACCCTTCTCCGCGCTCGACGTGCTGACCGCGGAGACGCTCCGGACCGAGCTGCTCGATCTGTGGTCGGAAGGGCGGATGCCGATCAAGTCGATGCTTCTCGTCACCCACAATATCGAGGAAGCGGTGTTGATGTGCGACCGCATCCTGGTCTTCTCGTCCAACCCCGGGCGCGTCGCCGCTGAGATCGAGGTCAAGCTGCCGCAACCGCGCGACCGGCTCGACCCCGCGTTCCGCGCGATGGTCGACGCGATCTATGCGCGGATGACTGCGCGGCCCGCGGGGACGCCGGTCAGGGACGGGCTGTTCCCCGGCACCGGCATCTCGATGGCGCTGCCGCACGTGTCGACCAACAGCATCGCCGGCCTGATCGAGGAAGTCGACGCGCAGCCGTTCGACGGCCGCGCCGCGATGGCGGAGCTGAGCGACAGCCTGGGCCTCGAGATCGACGAACTGTTCCCGATCGCCGAAACGCTGCAATTGCTGCGCTTCGCCGATCTGCGTGGTGCCGACCTGATCCTAACGCCCGAGGCGCGACGCTATGCCGGGGGCGATGTCGACGAGCGCAAGGCGATGTTCGGCCATGCGCTGATCGCGCATGTTCCGCTCGCCCAGCATATCCGCCGCATTCTCGATGAACGTGCGTCGCACCGCGCGACCGGCGGCCGGTTCCGCGACGAGCTCGAGGACCATATGTCGCCCGATTATGCCGCCGCTACGCTGCGCACGGTGACGCAATGGGGCCGCTATGCGGAGATCTTCGCGTTCGACGAGGACCAGGACAGCTTCAGCCTGGAAGATCCGGCGTGATCCGGCGCCTTGCGGCGGCTTCGGCCGCCGGCGTGGCGGCGAGCGCAATGCTCGCCGCCGTGCCCGCGCGCGCGTCCGGGGTAGAGCATGTCGTCGACGATTCGGCCGTCGAGACGCCAGGCACCTGCCATGTCGAAAGCTGGATGACGATCGTCCGCCGCGACGACGGCGTCGCCACGGTCGCGCCAGCCTGTACGCGCCGGCAATGGTCCAATCTCGAGCTCGGCGGGTTCGTCTCGACCGCCTGGGACGGCGATACGCGCGAGACCCAAATCGGCATCGCGCCCAAATGGAATCTTCGCGACGAGAAGCGCGGGCTGGGTCTCGCCCTGTCGGGATCGGCGGGGATCGATGTCACGCGGGGCCGGCTGGCGAGTGCATCGTTGATCGCGCCGGTGACGATCCCGGCGGGACGGCTACGCTTCAACCTCAACATAGGGTGGCAATGGACTCGCGCCGATGGGCATGCGGCGATCGCCGGTGGCCAGGTCGAATATCAGGCCACGTCGACACTGACGCTGATGGCCGAAAGCTTCGTCCGCGATCGCGGCCATGCGGGCAGTCAAGCCGGCTTGCGCTGGAATCCGAAGCGCCGCCGGATCGATTTCGACCTGGTCTATGGCCGATATGTTGACGGCATCGCTCCCCGTGCAGTCTCGCTGGGCCTGACGATCCATCACTAGCACCGACCCCTTGCGCGGCACCAATCCCTCCCCACATCCGCGCCGTTGATCGCGGGCGTGAGGGAGCGCCAAAACGTCGCCATGAGCAGCCTGCCGGTCCACTCAGCCCCTGCCGCTAAACCGCCGATCCGCGCCTGGCGGATCGTTGGAGGTGCGTTCCTGCATTTCGTGGTGCCCGCTTATCTCGTCACGATCACTGTGGTGACGCTGTTCAACGCACCGGCGGGCGCCTCGGCCAGCGATCTCTTGCGGCTAGCCCTCGGTTATAGCGGCTGGTTCCTGGTCGGTTATGCAGCACTGGCACTGGCCGGAACGATCGGGATGGCGGCAATCGAGCCGGCGCTGGCGATCGGCCGGCACCCGCGGCGAGCGCGCGACCCCGGCTTCGCCTCCGCGGAATCGCGCCTCCGCGTCACGCGCGCTCTCGCCGCTGCCCGCTCGCTTCCCGGCGGCGAACTCCTCCGCCTTATCGACTCGATCGGTGCGCAAAGGTGGGACCATGACGATTCCCGCTTTCAGGCGCTATCCGAAGACCTTTACCAAGTTGTCCGCGCGATGACCGCCGCCAACGCGACCGCTTCGACCAAGTCGCGCCCCGACATTATCGACCTGGCGACCGGATCGTTGCGACGGATCGATGACGCTTTAGGCGAGCTGGTCGCGGACCGCGGTCGACTCGACCACGGTGACGCGCGTGCAGTGGCGCGCTACGTCGAAAATCGGTACGGCTCTTCCGATTTCGCTGGAAGCTAGACTTGGAGCGCATTAAATAGAGAGCGAGCGTGATCGTGCGCTCTTCTTTAGGTCCCAAGGACACCCACCACAGATGACAAATATGTATGTGCTCGGCGCTTCGGCCGTCGTGGCCCTCGTCGTCGCTTGTCTGTTCGTCCTCTCTCGCTGCGTTCGCTACGTACGGAACAACCGCGTCGCGATCGTCGAGAAATTGTGGAGTCGCAACGGCTCCGTCACCTCCGGCCTGATCGCGCTCAACGGCGAGGCCGGCTACCAGCCGATCGTCCTGCGCGGCGGCTATCACTTCTTCATGCCGTTCCAGTATCGCGTCCATTCGCAGCCTCTGGTCACCATTCCCCAGGGCCAGATCGGCTATGTCTTTGCGCGCGACGGCGCGCCGCTGGGTCCGACCCAGACGCTGGCGAGCAATTTGCGCACCGCCGACTTTCTCGACGTACGCCGCTTCCTGGAAGATGGCGGGCAGAAGGGCCCGCAGCGCGCGATCCTTCGCGAAGGCACGTACGCTATCAACCTGGCCCAGTTCGTCATCATCACGCGCGAGCATCTTTACGGCCTGATGCTCGAGGCGAACGACTTCGACCTGTTCAGCAACATGCAGCGCGTGATCGAGGAACGGTCGGGTTTCGAGTCGGTCGTGATCAAGGACGCGTCCGACATGATCGGCATCGTCACTGTGCACGACGGCCCGGCGCTGACCGCCGACCAGATCATCGCACCCGAAGTCGGCACCGACCAGGACGACGACGCGACTTTCCACAACAGCTTCCAGGATCCTGAAAAGTTCATCGCGGCGGGTGGCCGGCGCGGTCGCCAGCTCCAGGTGCTGGTCGAGGGCAGCTATTTCATCAACCGCCTGTTCGCGACGGTCGAGATGGTCGCCAAGACGGTGATCGAGGTCGGCCATGTCGGTGTCGTCATCAGCTATACCGGTGACAGCGGTGCCGACACGTCGGGCGACGATTATCGCCATGGCGAGCTGGTCGATCGCGGCACGCGCGGCGTGTGGAGCGAGCCCCTCCTGCCGGGCAAATATGCGTTCAACACCTATGCCGGGAAGATCCTGGTCGTACCGACGACCAACTTCATCCTGAAATGGGATCAGGAAATGACCGGCCAGCACAAGTTCGACGAGAATTTGTCCGAAGTGTCGCTGATCACCAAGGACGCGTTCGAGCCCACGCTGCCGCTCTCGGTCGTCGTGCATATCGATTACCGCAAGGCGCCGTTAGTCGTGCAGCGGTTCGGCGACATCAAGAAACTGGTCGAGCAGACGCTCGATCCGATGGTCTCGGCCTATTTCAAGAACGTCGCGCAGAAGAAGACGCTGATCCAGTTGCTCCAGGAACGCTCGGACATCCAGGAGCAGGCCGGAGACCAGATGCGGGCGAAGTTCACCGCCTATAATCTCGAGCTGCAGGAAGTGCTGATCGGCACGCCGCGCGCCGCCGCGGGCAACGATCAGATCGAAAAAGTCCTGCAACAATTGCGCGAACGCCAGGTCGCCGAAGAGCAGGTCACGACTTACGCCAAACAGCGGGTCGCGGCCGAGGGCGAGAAGGACCTGCGCGAAGCTCAGGCGCGGGCTCATCAGCAGACCGCGATCACCGAGTCCGAGTTGTCGATCACGGTACAGGAGAACCAGGGCAAAGCGGCGGTGAAGCGGGCGGCGCAGGAAGCCGAACAGACCCGCACGCTCGCCAAGGCCGAATCCGACCGCATCCGCATCGTCGGCGAGGGTGAGGCGGCGAAGGTCGTCGCGCTGGCAGGCGCGGAGGCCGACCGCATCACCAAAACCGGCCTGGCCACTGCCGAAACAATCGAGAAGCAGGCGGCTGCGTCGGGCGGCGCGCAATTCCAGCTGACGCGTCAGGTGATCGAGCGACTGGCTCAGGCGCTGGAGACGTCGGGCGTCGATGTCGTGCCGAGGGTGCAGATCAATACCGGCGGCGATGCCGGTGCGAGTGCCGGCGGCGGCGCCCTCCAGGCGTTGATCGGGATGCTGCTGTCGGAGAAGGGCATGTCGATGCTCGCGACGCCCGCGGCCAATGATCGCGGTCCCGCCGGAGTTGCCGACGAAGACGCTGAGGTTGCGGCGGAATAATGCTCAAGACAGGTCGCGGCCGGATACGCTCCGGCCGCGGCCGTCTTATCATTGCTTGAAATAGACGTGAATGGCGTTGGACAACGGCGCCCGCTTTGCGGCCGTTGCCGGAAAGAAGAGCGGCGTCGATGCCGGTGCGGATGGAACCCCGATCACTTCCCCATTGACCGACAACAGCATGATCCGAGCGGAGCTGAGCGCTATCCGCATCGTGCTCGTGAGGCTGGAGTCGAACCGCTCAATCGCACTGGCATCGGCTCCCTCCAGCAGGGCGAGCAAATGGCGTTCGTCGCGCGAGAACCCGATATCGAGGGGGCTGCCCGCACGGAAACGCCGCCGAAAGCCTGCCTCGAACAATGTCATCACGCTATCGAAGACCGGCGCAAGTAGGCCGGCGCCGAAGCGTTCGAGCCGCCGGTATAGACTCGGCTGAACCGGATCGCCGGCATCCCGCGCGATCCGCCAATTCCTTGCGCTATCGATGATGGTCCAGACGGCGGAGGGCGAAAACGCGAAACGCATAGGGGATTCCTTCTACACACCCCTTCGATCGCGCCGCTTTTTCGGTTCGCTGGCGAAGCGATACGCCCGCCCTGTTGCAGCAGCAAGACGCCTTCGCGCCGTTCATCCGATATCGCGACCGAAACGCGACCAACCGTGAGGCCGCCTCCGCGCAAGCCCATCAGGGGGGCCGCCCGCCGATGCATCGAGTGCAGCCGCCTGTCGGCGTTTTGCAACTCGAAAGTTCTCGCCCTGCCGGCAAGCTCGCACTATGTATGGATTCATATCCATACATAAAATCGAGACACCCGAATGCCACCCGTACAAAATAGCAACGACAAGTTCCGCTGGATAATCGAGACAGGCTGGAAGGGGCTCTGCCCGCGGTGCGGCAAGGGACATATGTTCAAATCCTGGTTGAAGGTATCCGAAACCTGCGAATGTTGTGGATTGGACTACCGGTTCGCGGCGCCTGACGACGGCCCCGCCTTCTTCTCATTGTGTCTGATCGCCCTACCGCTGATCTTTGTCGTTGTATGGATTCAAGTGGCGTACAATCCACCTATTTGGGTCCACCTGGTCACGTCGGTACCGATCATGGTGGCGGGTTGCCTGTTGCCGCTGCGGCCCATCAAGGGCTGGTTGGTCGCCTCGCAATATGTCAACCGGTCTCAGGAGGCGGGAACCGAACGTCTCTGGAACCAACTGCATGGCCGTACCAGGGGCAGCAATTTCGATGACTGACGCCTGGCTGCCTGACCTGACCAACGCACGCGCGCCAAAATATCTTGCGATCGCCGATGCGCTCGGATCGGCGATCGAGCGCGGCAGCTTGAGCAGCGGCGACCGCTTGCCGCCACAGCGCGATCTCGCGGCACGACTTGGCGTCGACCTCACCACTGTCACCAGAGCCTATGAGACCGCGCGGCAACGCGGCTTGATCGAGGCGCGCGGTCGTGCCGGCAGCTTCGTCCGCGGCGCTTCGCCCGCTCAGATCGAGGATGCCGCGCGAGTCGACACAGGCATGAACATGCCGCCGGAATTGCCGGGCGACATGCTGGGCCGCGCCATGCGCGATACCGTCGCGACGTTGCTCGCGGATGGATCCGGAGTGTGGATGCAATACCAGCCTGCCGGTGGAAGCGCGGCGGACCGCGCCACTGGGGCGCGGCTGATCGCCCGCGCCGGCGTCGACGCATCGGACGATCAAGTGGTCGTTACCGCCGGCGCGCAAAACGCACTTCATGCGATCTTGAACACGACGTTGCGCCCCGGCGACGCCGTGGCGTGTGGCCGCTTCGTCTATTCAGGGTTCAAGGTGCTGGCCGCGCGTTTGGGACTACGACTGGTCCCTTTGCCGACGATCGACGGCGATGTCTTGGCCGCGGCGTGTCGCTCGGAACAGATCCGAGCATTGTACGTGGTGCCGACCAACGACAATCCGACCGCGATGACGCTCGATGCAACAACGCGTCAATCGATTGCCCAAGCGGCGCGAGCGAACGACCTAATGGTGATCGAGGATGATGTGTACGGCGCGCTGAGCGCCACGCGCGCAGTGCCGCTTGCGGCACTTGCGCCCGAACGCACATGGTACGTAGCGAGCGTTTCCAAGATCATCTCTCCGGCATTGCGCGTCGCATATGTTCGCGCCCCCGATATCGGTAGCGCGCTCCGGCTCGCCGCGGACGTTCACGAAACCGCGATCATGGCGCCGCCGCTCAACGCGGCCGTGGTGCGGGCTTGGCTCGACGATGGGCGTTACGATCGGTTGGTTGATGCGATGCGGAACGAGGCGATGCGGCGCCAGGCTGTCGCGGCCGATATACTGGAAGGATTGCCCTATCGGGCGCATGCTCAGGGCTATCACCTCTGGCTTCCGTTGCCCGCCGGACTCGACGGCGCCGAACTCGCCGACGCAATGCGGCCGAGCGGTCTGTCGGTCGTTGCCGGCGACCGTTTTCGTGTCGCGCCCGGCGCGGATCAGGCGGTGCGGATATCGCTCGGCGGTCTGATCGAGATGCCTCGGCTGGCCCGGGCCCTCCATCTGGTACGCGGCCATTTCGATATGCGCCAGCAACGCCCGTTGGTCTGACCGTATCCGCGCTCTGTGCAGCTAGCGATCTAGGCACCTCTCTACCGGCAACGGAACCGTGGGCGTTACGATCGCGTTCTATTACGCCAGTAGGAGGTTCAGATGACAGATATTCGTACCGACGATCGCACGGTGGTCGAACGCAGCAGTTTCAACGTCGCCAATGTGATCGTGGCGATCGCTCTCCTGTTGCTCGTGCTCGGCTTGCTCAAATATTTCCATGTGTCGCCGCTATGAGGCTGATCGCCATGGCTTCATCTTCGCGACACTGATTGTCGCGCCAGTGCATATGCCGTCGGCGGGCGCGGTCGATTTCAGTGCCCGCCCCGTCTATTAGCCTCTGCTGATCCGCGGCCGGTCTGCGGGTAACCGTCGCCAGCCGCCGGATCGCTGGCGAAATCCTCTCCCGGATTGCCGCCGCCAGCGCCAACGCCGCCTCCATGTACCTCTCCGGTTCGCTCATCGAACGACGCGCGGCGGCCGTTTTCCGGCGGGATGCGGTCATCGGCGGATTTGGCGGAATGTTTCGGTCCTTCGGCGCTCTCTTTCAAAGCGCGATCGGCGGCGAAGTCTTCCGCGTCATATTCCTGACCGGAATAGCCCGGGCCGTTCCCGATTTTTCCGCGCTGCACGTCGATTGGCGCGCTATCAATGGCCGTGCTGGACGGCGGTCGCCCTCCTCGCTTGTGATCGTCCGTCACCGTTTTGCTCCTCTCACGCCCCTAAACGCATGAGGGCGGCAAGCGAGCCGCGCTTTCTTGAACCGACAGCAAGCGCGCCGTCAGGCGGCGAGGTCAGCCTTCGCTGCGTCGCGCGCCGGCGCGCGCAGCACCAATCGCGCGGTCGCGCCGCGGCCGACGCCATCGCTTTCGAGGCTCAACGAGCCCTCCATCGCGGTCACCGAATTGGCGCACCAATGCAGACCAAATCCGCCCGATTTGTGCTGGCGGGTCGAAAAGCCGCGCTGGAACAATTGTGGCGTACCGCCCGGATCGAACCCCTCGCCCGTATCGTGGATCGTTATCTCGACTCGGCCGTCATTTGTCTCGGAGATCGTCACGTTGATGCTGCCCGATCCGCCCGCCGCGGAGATCGCTTCGGCAGCGTTGGAAAACAGGTTCCCGATCACCTGGCTCAGCAGCACGCGATTGGCCATCACCCAATGCTTCTTCGCCGGGAAATTGAACGCGATCGACGCGCCATTTCCGGAATGCCGCGCGATCGTCGCGTTCTGCGCGATGATCTGTGTCGCATCGCATTCTTCGAGTGGGGGCCGCTCGTGCGCAAGCTGTTGTTGCGCGCCGATGATCTCCAACACCTGGCGCATCGCGTCGCGACCGACCTGCAACTGACCGCTCCGGTCTTCACGCTGCCTGTCCTCGGCTTCTAATGCCGCGGCGATGAACGACGCCAGTTTTTCGCGTCGTTCGGACGCGGTGCCCACGGCGACCAGTTCGGCCAAGGCACGTTCTATCAGAGCGCGCTCGACCGGCGCGCCTTGGCCAATCCCGGTCGACAAGATGGTCGACACCGGGTTGAGAGCGTTCCGCACGTTGTGCATCACCGCAACCGCGCTTTCCGATCGACCGAGCTCGAACCCTTGCGCCTCGACCTGTTCACGCAGTTCCTTGAGCTGGACCAGCATTGCGTTGAAGCTGCGGCCGAGCGAGGCGATCTCGTCGCGGCGCGCGGCATCCTGGGGCAACAGGGTCAACGAACCGGAGTTGCGAACACGCTGCATATGCCCCTCGACCCGGCCGAGCGGTTTGAGCACCAGGAGCGAGAACATCCGGCTCAGCACCGCGAGCACGAGCGCGAGCAAAATGGTCGATCCCAGCACCGCGAGCCAGAGCATATGGCGCCCGAGTTGCGACACGTCGCGCGGCACCACGAAGCTGGCGACGGCGACTGGCCTGCCCTCCGCTCCCGTCACCGGTACCGCGATCTGCATCATGGTCGGACTGGTGGTGACGAGGTCGCCACCCGCTGCGTCGAGGTCCAGGCGCGCGGGCACTTGAAGCAATTTCGCCAGCTGCGCCGACGTGATCCGGCGCGCCATGACGACATAGCCGCGTGGCGTACCGCTACCGTCGCTTTTCCTGATCTTGGCGACGCCGACCGCTGCCACGATCTTGCCCAAGCGAACGTAGAAATGGCCCGAATTACTATTCTTCATCGCGCTGTCGAGGGGGGCGTGTTGGATCGCCGTGACCATGGCGCCGCGCAGCGCGTCATTCTCCTGACCGGTGCGAGGATCGATCCAGCGCGCGATGACGAGGCTGCGATCAGGACGCAAATAGGCCATGGCATCGACATCCAGATTGGCCATCGCCAGCGGGGAGAAACTCTCTTGCTCAAACGTGCGCGTCGGGTTGACGATATAGTCGTAGCTGGAATTCCAGTCGCCATAATCGCGCACCGAGCTTTCGACCTTGGCTGCGAAGTCGCCGAGGGCAGCCCGCGTCCGCTGGACATGCCCGTCGATCGCCTGGCGTTCGAGCGCGTTGAAGCTGGGGGTGATGACCACGGCGAGCAGCACCGTGAGCGCGATCGAGCCGATCAGCCCAACCGATGCGAGGATCAGGAGCAGCTTGCCGCCGAGCGACGCGAACGACAATCGGCGCCTGGTCACGGCGCGCAGCCGAGCCATCAGCCGTTGGTCCCGTCGCCCGCCCGGATCGCGAATTCATCGCCGTCGAGATCGTCCTCGCCGCCGATATAGCGCTCGTGCGCGATCTCGCGTGCGATATCGGCCGGGACCGGCCGCGAGAAATAATAGCCCTGCAAATGGCTGGCGCCGGCGAGGCGAAGCGCCTGGACCTGCGCGTCGGTCTCGACGCCTTCGGCCACCACGCCTAACCCCAGCGCCCGGCCGAGATGGACAATCGACTGGACGATTGCGGCGGATTCACGCTCGCGCCCCATGCTGTCGATGAAGCTCTTGTCGATCTTCAGGCAATCGAGCGCGAACTTGCGGATATTGTAGAGCGACGAATAGCCGGTGCCGAAATCGTCGAGCGCGATGCGGAATCCCATCTGGCGCAATTTGTAGAGTGTCTCGGCGGCGCGTTCGGCGTTGTCGAAGATCGCGGTTTCGGTGATCTCGATCTGGACGCGCGCGGGCGCGATCCCCGCACGCATCACGCGTTCGACGACATGGCCGACGAAGTTCAGGCGGCGGAATTGGCGCGGACTGAAATTGACCGAGACATATTGCCCCGGCCATTGGTCGAGCACCTTCAGCGCCTCATCGAGCACCCAGTCGCCCAATTCGTGGATCAGGTTCGATTCTTCCGCGATCGGGATGAACAAAGCCGGGCTGATCGGTCCGAATTCGGCGGTGTTCCAGCGCAGCAGCGCCTCGAATCCGACAACTTCCATGTCGTGCCCCGCGACGATCGGCTGATAAGCGAGGCTCAGTTCGCCGCGTTCGATCGCCTGACCCAATCCGCCTTCGATGCGGCGGCGGAAACGGACGCTTTCGTCCATGCCCTCATTATAGGCACGGACGACACCGCGCCCCGATTTCTTGGCATCGTTGAGCGCGAGATCGGCCTTGCGCATGACGTCCGTCGGATCGCGATTGCCGTCGACTTCGGCGATCGCGAGACCGATCGAAGCAGAGGCCTGGATCGAATGGCCGATGATTCGAAAGCTGGAGGTGCAAGCGGCAATGACATGGTCGCAAGCCATGACCGCGGCCTGCTCGCCAAGCGTGTCGAACAAGATGCCGAACTCGTCGCCGCCCAGCCGCGCGACGATCGCGCCCTGCGGCGCAGATTGCTGCAGGATGACGTAGATGGCGCGGATCAACTCGTCGCCGGCGAGATGGCCCAGCGTGTCGTTGACGATCTTGAACCGGTCGAGGTCGATCATCGCGGCGGCGAACATTCCGCCGCCGCGCACTTTGTCTGTCAGCGCCTTCAGGAACGCCAGCCGATTAGGCGCCTCGGTCAGCGAATCGTGCGTCGCCATGTGCAGCGCCTTCGATTCGTTGGCGGCGAGTTCGACCGCTTGTTCCTCGAGTTTCGCCATTGCCGCGGCGAGTTCGCGATCGGCCTGCCAGCGATGCGCGAGCGCGGTCGCCGTCTGGACGACCTCGGCAATCTCGAACGGCTTGGCGATATAGAAAATCTTGTCGACTGGCCCCGCTGCCTTCGAGATCTCGATCGGCGAGAAGTCGGAAAAGCCGGTGACAATGACGAGATTGATGTTGGGGTCGAGCGCGCGGATGCGAGTCGCGGTTTCCTTGCCGTCGATCCCCGGCGGCATGCGGACGTCGATAAAGGCAACCGCGAACGGATTGCCGTCGGCGATCGCATCCTCGACCGCGGCAACCGCGTCCATGCCCTGGTTGCAATGAACAGTGTCGAACCCCGTGCCGCCTGGCTCCGAAACCGGCACGGACGCGTTGCCGAACAGCTCTACGGCCATGTCGCTCAGCGCGTCATGATTGGTCGCCACCGGCTCGAAGCAGTGCCGGTAGGAGTCATGCATTGCCGGTTCGTCGTCGACGATCAGAATTCGCACCGCGCGCTGTCCCTCGCTTGGCGGGACGTACACGACGCCCCAAGGTCATTGCGGAGACGTAAGCGGACGGGGTTAAGGCGCCGTAAACGATCTTTAGCGGGTTGCCGGCGTTCTGGTTCAGACGCGCTGAATCGCCCCTAGCCGAGCGCGTGTTGTCCGAGCAGGATCGCGCCCAGCGGTCCCGCCTCGGCGCCGAGCGCAGCCGGGACGATATAGGCATCGAGATCGCCGAGCAGCGAGCGATCGCCATAACTGCCCAGGCTTTCATCCAGCATCCGACGCACCATCGGCAGCAGCCAGGGCACACCCAGCGCCACACCGCCGCCAAAGACGATCCGGCGCGGAATGCCGGTCAGCACCAGCGTGTGACAGAGTTGCGCGATCGGATGCGCGACCTGGGGCCAGATCGGCGAATGCTCGGCAATCTCATTGGCGGCGACGCCGGCGCGTGCCTTGATCGCGGGCCCCGACGCCAATCCCTCGACGCAATCGCCGTGAAACGAGCAGATGCCCGACCAATCGTCGCCGGCCATCCGCACCGGACGGACATGACCCAATTCCTGGTGAGTCAGCCCGACCACCGGCTTATCCTGGCTGATCAAGCCGACGCCGACGCCAGTGCCGATGGTGATATAAGCATGATCGCGCAGCCCCTTGGCCGCGCCCCATTGGCCCTCGGCCAAGCCGGCGCCAACCACATCGGTGTGGAAGGCAGTGGGCACATTATAGCGGTGCTGCAATCGCCCCGCGACGTCGGTGTTGGCCCAGCCCGGCTTGGTCGTCGCGGTGATATGGCCATAGCTGGCCGCAGTGATATCGATTCCGATCGGCCCGAAGCTCGCAATGCCGATCGCATCGAACCCACGCCATTGGTCGAGCGCTTCCTCTATCGCCGCCATCGTCGTGTCGGGATCGGTCGTGTCGACCCGCCGCGCCTCGACGATGGTCGCGCCGTCCTGCGACAATACGCACACGCACTTGGTTCCGCCGAGCTCGACGCCTGCTATTCTCACGACACCATCCCCAAAATCCGCTCCGCTTGAATGAGGTGCAGCGCTTCCACCATCTTGCCGTCGACCTGGATCACCCCACCATCGCTACTGGCGAACGCGTCGCGCACGCGCGTCGCCCATTCGATCGCCGCGGCATCCGGACCGAACGCCGCGTTGCAGATATCGATCTGGCGGGGATGGATCAGCGATTTGCCGTCATAGCCCATGGCCGCCGCCGCCGCGCATTCGGCCTCGAGCCGCACATCGTCCGAAAAGTCGTTGCAGACGCCATCAAGCGCCACCAGTCCGCGCGAGCGCGCCGCGGCCAGGACGATCGCCTGGACCGGCGCCAGCCAGGCGCGATCCGACCCCGGTCGCGCGCCCATTTCCAGCGCGAGGTCGTTCACGCCGAGCACGAACCCCTGCACGTCCGCCTCGGCGATATCCTGCAACCGGCCCAGCGCCTCACACGTCTCGATCATCACCCAGAGCGGCGTCCCGGAGCCGAGATGGTCGCGGCATATCCGGACGTCGCCCGAATTGCGTATCTTGGGCACCAACACGGTCGCCCCTGTCTCCCCCACCACCGCTAGGTCCGTCGTTCCCCATTCGGTCTCGGGGCCATTCACCCGGATCACCATTTCGCGCGTCCCGAACCCCTGGCTCGCCGCGGCCATAGCCGCCTCGCGCGCGCCGGTTTTCGCCTCGGGCGCGACCGCGTCCTCCAGGTCCAGGATCACGACGTCGGCGGCGAGTCCCCTCGCCTTTTCTATCGCGCGCGGATTGCTTGCGGGCAGGAACAGTGCGCTGCGGCGGGGACGAAAGCTCATGTCACCCCCTTGCCTCAAGCCGCCGAGCGGGACAATGCGGGCGGAGGCAAGGAGATTATCATGGCTGGCATGGCGCATTTCGATTGGGCGGATCCGTTCCTGCTCGACGACCAATTGAGCGAGGACGAGCGGATGATCCGCGATACCGCGCGCGCTTATGCCGAGGACAAGCTCGCGCCGCGCATCATCGATGCCTTCGCCAACGAGACGACCGACCCGGAGATTTTCCGCGAGATGGGTGCACTCGGCTTGCTCGGGCCGACGATCCCGGAGGAATATGGCGGGGTCGGCGCGAATTACGTGTCCTACGGCCTGGTCGCGCGCGAGGTCGAGCGGATCGACTCTGGTTACCGCTCGATGATGAGCGTCCAGTCGAGCCTCGTCATGTACCCGATCTACGCTTACGGCTCGGAGGAGCAGAAACGAAAGTATCTGCCCAAGCTCGCCAGTGGCGAGTGGATCGGTTGCTTCGGCCTGACCGAGCCCGATGCCGGCTCCGATCCCGGCGGAATGACGACGCGGGCGACCAAGACCGCCAATGGTTATTCGCTATCAGGCGCCAAGACCTGGATTTCCAACGCCCCCATCGCGGACGTGTTCGTGATCTGGGCCAAGTCCGACGCCCATGGCGGCGGCATTCGCGGGTTCGTGCTCGAAAAGGGCATGAAGGGGCTCAGTGCGCCCAAGATCGAGGGCAAGCTGTCCTTGCGCGCATCGATCACCGGTATGGTGATGATGGATGACGTCGAAGTCGGCGAAGACGCGCTGCTGCCTGAGGTGCAGGGATTGAAGGGGCCGTTCGGCTGCCTCAACCGCGCACGCTACGGCATTTCCTGGGGATCGTTGGGCGCCGCCGAATTCTGCATGCACGCGGCGCGGCAATATGGGCTCGATCGCAAGCAGTTCGACAAGCCGCTCGCCGCCAACCAGCTGTTCCAGAAGAAGCTTGCCGACATGGAGACCGAAATCGCGCTCGGCCTGCAGGCGTCACTGCGTGTCGGGCGGCTGATGGACGAGGGCCGGTTCGCGCCCGAGATGATCTCGATCGTCAAGCGCAACAATGTCGGCAAGGCGCTCGATATCGCGCGGATGAGCCGCGACATGCACGGCGGCAATGGCATTTCGGGCGAATATCAGGTCATGCGCCACCTGATGAACCTCGAGACGGTCAACACCTATGAGGGTGCGCACGATGTCCATGCGCTGATCCTTGGCCGCGCGATCACGGGGATCGCGGCGTTCTAGGACCTGATCCGCTCGATCGCCTGCCTTTGGCGACAGCGGCTAAAGGCAAGCTTGCAGCCGGTCGGCAACAGGCGCAATCTCGACGGCCCACTCATGGGGAGGAGAAGTTGCTTATGCTACGGATAGCTTTCGCGCTTGCTGCGGTCGCGATGGTTGCGACGCCATCGATGGCGGCAAACCGTTGCCGTGACGCCAAGGGTCACTTCATCGCCTGTCCGAAGCCCAAACCCGCGGCAACCGGCAAATGCCGCAATGCCAAGGGCCATTTCGTGAAATGCGGAACGCCCGGCGCCAAGCCGGCCTAAGCATCACAGAGCGGAGGCTCAGGCGATCCGGACGATGTAAGTCAGCGTCCGGACCGCTTTTCCTTCCCAGGGTCGCATGTACCGGAACACGATCCGGTATGTGCCTCGCTTGGTGCCGACGACGCGATACGTCGCGACCGACGGCGCGCCGACCATACCGGGCCGCGTGGCGACCGTCGCGACGAGCGTAACGCTGATCCCGCGATCGGCGTCGACCTTCCAGCTATAGCCCGTGCTGGCATTGGTCTGCAGCTCGACGCTCGCGGCTTGCCCGCGACGCAGCGCCATCGGTTTGCCGCTGTTCGCACCCGCCAACGGCAGGTCCGCCGGCGCGGCGACGGCCGCAGGGGCGATCAGCGAAATCGCCACCGCCATGGCCAGTCCTGTTCGCATCGTCGCCCCCCCCCAAGTTTGCCATCCCGCGCCCCGCCTCGGCGGAGCGCGGTAGGCGTGATCAAGCGTCCGCGTAATCCTGCGCCGGATTGCGCGCATAGATGCCGAACGCCGTAATGATCGCATAGCAGACCGCGGGCAGGATGAGCGCCAGCGCAAGACTGCCCGTTTTATCGGCAAGAAAGCCGGTCGCGACCGGAATCACCGCGCCGCCGAAAATCGCGACGTTGATAATGCCCGAACCGTCGGCGGCACGGGCACCCAGCTTTTCGCATGCGAGCGTAAAGATCGTCGGAAACATGATCGAGTTCATCAAGCCGATCGCCAGCAGGCTATAGCCTGACACCGTCCCGGTGGTGTGGGTCGACACCAACAGCAGCGCAATCGCGCCGACTGCGACGAAAGCCAGCACCTTGCCTGGGTTGACCACGCGCAGCACCGCGGAGCCGATGAAACGACCGACCATCGCGCAGAACCAATAGGCCGCGATCAATTTACCCGCCGACTGCGCGTCCAACCCCATCACGCTCGGTTGCTTGAGATAATTGACGATCAACGAACCGATCGAGACCTCAGCGCCGACATATAGAAAGATACACAGGGCGCCGAATGCGAAACGCGGTCGGGCAAGCAGATCGAAGCCAGCCAAGCCGTTCCCGGCCTGATGTGCCTCACCCTTCAAGCGGTTGCGGAACATCCAGACGACCGCGGCCACGATAGCGAGTGCGACCGCCAAACCGAGATAGCCGTGCACGATCGCCTGGCTCTCGGCGGTGCGATAGGCATCAAGTGCCGGGCCCGACAAGTCCTTTGCCGCGACTGTGGCCAAGCTGCCGAGAATGATGATCGCGCCGACGATCGGAAAGACCGTCGTCCCGAGCGAATTGAACGCCTGAGCAAAGGTCAGCCGGCTCGACGCCGTTTCGGGCTTGCCGAGGAGCGTGATCAACGGATTGGCGACGATCTGCACGAGCACGACGCCGGTCGCCAGCACGAACAACGCGAACAGGAACAAGCCGTACGTTGCGGTGCTGGAGGCGGGAATGAACAGCAGGCAGCCAACCATCATGGTCAGCAATCCAGCGACCGCACCGCGCATGTAACCGATCCGCTTGATCAGCATGGCGCCCGGTATGCCGACAAGAAAATATGCGCCGAAAAAGCAGAACTGCACCAGCATCGCCTGGGTATAGTTGAGCGTGAACAGCTCTTTCAGCTTCGGGATAATCACATCGTTCAGGCTGGTGATGCCGCCAAAGATGAAGAACAGCGCGAAGACGAAAATCTGCAGATCGGGGGCATTGATCCCCTGATGCGTGTCGCCGGTGGCGGCGGCATTGGTCGACGCCGCGGCGCTCGTGTCCATGACCATGAAAAGCACTCTCCCTGGGGGTCCGGTCTGGAACCGGTTTGGAGCGCCTTGATGGCCTAGCTGGGCGGCGACCGCAATCGCCTAGTGAATCGAATTGAGAACGCTCTCAACCGAACCGGTAGCCCGAAACGGCCCAGCCGAGCACGTTGCTGGAATGGTCGCGCACCGCTTCCCCGTCACCGCTTGCTCCCAACGCGACCATCAGCGGCAGCAAATGCTCCTCGCGCGGATGGGCGAATTGCGCATGCGGCAGCGTCCGCCAGTTGGCGACGCGTTCGGCGCGACGCACCGGGTCTGGATCGGTCACCGCGGCGGTCAGCGCGGCGTCCCATTCAGCGGAAGGCGCGACCACTGCGGAGCCGCGCGCGCGCAGATTGTGGAAACTCATTCCCGATCCGACGATCAGCACGCCTTCATCGCGCAGCGGCGCCAGCGCGCGTCCGATCGCGATATGGTCGGCGGGATCGAGATCGGCCCGCAGCGACATCTGCGCGAGCGGAATGTCCGCCTCCGGCACCGCGACCTTCATCGGAATGAACACGCCGTGGTCCCAGCCCCGCGCATTTTCCTCGCGCGTGGCAAACCCCGCCTCGCGCAACAGAGATGCCGCGCGCCGGGCAACGTCGGGTGCGCCCGGCGCGTCCCAGCGCAGATGGTAGGTATGCTCGGGAAAGCCGTAATAATCGAACAACAGGTCGGGTCGCGCCCCGGTATGGACGGTGATCTCGGCCTCTTCCCAATGGCCCGACACCAGCAGGATCGCGCGCGGCCGCTCGGCCAGGCTGTCGATCAGTCCGGCGAGATAGCGCTCCATCGGCTGCCACATCGGATCCGACGGTCCGCCATTGGGGTCCATGAAGAAGCAGGGGCCGCCGCCGTGCGGAATGAACAAAGTGGGTAAAGTCATGGACGGAATATCGCCTCGGCCCGCCCGCGCAACAATGCCGCTAGCGGAAACGGCGCGTTTCCGCCTACATTTCGTGCGTGACCAAGTTCACCGTCAACAATCAACCGGTCGAATACCGCATGGACCCGGCGACGCCTTTGCTGTGGGCGTTGCGCGATGCGTCCAACTTGACCGGGACCAAATATGGTTGCGGCACGGGGCATTGCGGCGCCTGCATTGTCGATGTGGATGGCGCGGCGAAGAAATCCTGCCTGGTGCCGATCGGATCGATCGAAGGCAGTGTCGTCACCACGATCGAAGGCCTGTCGCATGACCGCAGCCATCCGATCCAGGTGGCGTTCCTGGCGGAGAATGTCAGTCAGTGCGGCTTCTGCATCCCGGGAATGATCATGGCCGCGTCGGTCTTGCTCAGGAACAATCCGCGTCCGTCGGAAGAGCAGATCCGCCAAAGCATCGCCAATATCTGTCGCTGCGGCGTCTATCCCCGGTTGGTCGAGGCGATCCAGCGCGCGGGGCGCATCCAGCGCGGCGACGACACCGTCGCGACGGGTCCACGACCGGGAATCGACCCAAAGGACGCGGCCCGCGTCGTGCCTGCGCTGACACCGACGCCCTGACTGATTCTTTCATTTGGCTGTCAGACCAATTCAGGAAAGGATCAGTGCGACTCGCTTAGAACCCGACTATCGTTGGGCCGGCATGTGCGCCGGCGAGTGGAGAAATCTAATGCGCAGGACTATTCTTATCGCGCTGATGGCGGCGGCGGCAATGACGCCCGCAATTGCCTCGGCGCAGGATCGCGGCTGGCGCGGTCGCGGCGGGGACGCCGGCGCGAACTCGAATCAATCGCGCGGCGACCATGGCGGCTGGCGCGGCAATAATGGCGGCAATGGCGGCCGCAACAATGGCGGCACCGCATCTCCGGCGCCGACCCCGGCCCCTGCCCCCGCGCCGGCTCCCCGGTGGAACGGCGGCGGTAATGGCGGCTGGCGCGGCGGCAATGGCGGAGCGACCGTGCCTGCCGTGCCCAATGCCGATCCGCGGGCGCGCGGTGGCGGTCGTTGGGGCGGCGACAATGGCGGTTGGCGTGGCTATCGCGGCAATCGCGACGGCAATAACGGGGCCGTGATTCCGACGCCGGCTCCGCGGCTGGACGGCCAACGCGACGGCAATCGGGACTGGCGCAATCGCGGCGGCAACGACAATCGTGGCGGTCGGAACTGGAACGGTGGCGACAATCGCCAGGACCGTAACTGGCAGGGCAATCGCGGCGACAATCGCGGTTGGAACGGCAATGCACGCGGCGACAATCGCTGGCGCGGGAACGATCGCGGCGGCAACTGGAATCGCGGCTGGCGTAACGAAAATCGTTACAACTGGCAGAATTATCGCTCGTACAATCGTAACGCCTATCGGCTGCCGCGTTACTATGCGCCTTATGGCTGGAGCTATGGCTATCGCCGTTTCTCGGCCGGCGTGATCCTCAATTCGATCCTGTTCAACCAGAGCTATTGGATCGATGACCCGTACGATTACCGCCTGCCGGAAGTATACGGCCCGTATCGTTGGGTGCGCTATTACAATGACGCCCTGTTGGTGGATATCTACACCGGCGAGGTTGTCGACACAGTCTACGACATCTTCTGGTAAGACGGTCGTCACGCTGGGCAAGGGTTCGGAGATTCGTCTCCGGGCCCTTGCCTTTTTTGCGCGAGACGCGAAGAAACCGCGCCATGTTCGGCAGGAAGAAGAACCCCTCAGGCGGCACCTCGAAGGAGCGCGGCCGCGTCGGGAGTGAAGTGGCGGCGCGATTGGATGCCAATCCCAACGTCCAGGCGGCGATGGTCGGCGCGGCGCAAGCTTATTATTACATGAACTTCCTCACGCCCGCGCAGTGCGAGATGCTCATCAAGATCATCGACGGCAACCGCCGTCCGTCGACCTTGCTGGCCGATCGCGAGGATTACGGGTTCCGGACCAGCGAAAGCTGCGACATGGATCGCTATTCGCCCGATGTCGCGCCGATCGACACCTCGATCGCCAATCTGCTCGGCATCCCGCCGGCGAAAGGCGAGACGATGCAGGGTCAGCGCTATGCGCCCGGCCAGCATTTCCGCGCACACCACGATTTCTTCCACGAAAACCAGAAATATTGGGCCGAGATGAAGCGGACCGGCGGCCAGCGCACCTGGACCGCGATGATCTATCTGAACGATGTCGAGGAAGGCGGCGCGACCTGGTTCCCGCAAGCCGGCCTGCGCGTCGCGCCACGCCGCGGTCTGCTGCTCGCCTGGAACAACATGAACCCGGACGGCAGCCCCAATACGCTGACGCTGCACGAAGGCATGCCGGTGGTGAAGGGCGTCAAATACATCATCACCAAGTGGTTCCGCGAGAACGATTGGGCGGTCTACTAGGACCGCCGCGTGGATCGGTACGCCCGGTCGCGGGCGTCCTTTTTCCCGGTCAACGACATGCAGCGGGGCGAATTTGCCGCCGTGCCGGAACTTGGCGCGCGTCGGGATCGTTTAGCGGAGCGTGCGGGACAAGGTGCATGTGGAATGTCGTGGCAATTATTGGGGTGCGCCGTCGGGATGCACCGTCGCGACCCGGCCAGTTCTCGGCCTGAGGACGGCCGATACATCGGCGAATGCGCCGGTTGCGGCCGGCCCATGGTTTGGACGCTATCAGGCTGGAAACTCGATCGCAGTCGAACCGGCGCGCACATCACCCAACTTTAGGGTTTTGCGAGGCGCCTAGCGTACCAGACCCCACACCGCTAAGCCGCTAGCAATGGATCATGTCGCCGGCATCTCCCGATCGTTTCTTGGCCAGGCCTGGCGGTGGCGTGCTTTGGCTGCCGACGCGCGCGATCCGGGATTCCAGCCCGACGATCTGGTGACGCAATTGCTGCTCGCGCGCGGCGTCGGGCGCGAGGCGATCGAAGCCAATCGAACGCCGAGCATTCGCGGTTTCATGCCCGACCCCTCGATCTTCAACGACATGGACAAAGCCGCGCGCCGCTTGGCCGACGCCGTCCAGACGAACGAACAGGTTACGATATTCGGCGATTACGATGTCGATGGCGCAACCTCGGCGGCACTGCTGATCCGGTTGCTGCGTGACCTGGGCCTCGCACCGGCAGCCTATATCCCGGACCGGCTAATGGAAGGCTACGGCCCGTCGGGCGAGGCGCTGGTGCGGATCGCGAGCGGCGGCGCCACGCTGATCGTCACGGTCGATTGTGGCGCCCAGGCGTTCGAAGCGCTCGACATGGCGCGCGAGGCGGGCGTCGACGTGATCGTCGTCGACCATCACAAATGCGCCGCGGCCCTTCCCCATGCACATGCTCTGGTGAATCCCAACCGGATGGATGAAGGCGATGGCGCAGCGCACGCTCACCTCGCGGCGGTCGGCGTAGCTTTTCTGCTTGGCGCTGCGTTGCTGCGGGAGTTGCGCGGGCGCGGGTTCTTCACCGGCCGGGCCGAGCCGAAATTGCTCGACCTGCTCGATCTGGTCGCGCTCGGCACGGTCGCCGACGTCGCCCAGCTGAAGGGCCTCAATCGTGCCTTCGTTGCCCAGGGGCTGAAGGTGATGGCGCAGCGCGGCAATGTCGGCCTCGCCGCCTTGGTCGAGGCATCGCGGTTGACCCGTGCGCCGACCTGCAGCGACCTCGGCTTCGCGCTCGGCCCACGGATCAACGCGGGGGGTCGCGTCGGGCGCGCCGATCTCGGCGTACGGCTGCTGACCACCGAGGACGTCAACGAAGCGCGCAGCATCGCCGCCGAGCTAGACCGCCTCAACGAAGAACGCCGCGCGATCGAATCGATCGTGCAGGAACAAGCCGAGTTGCTGCCGCATGGCAGCGCCGTCGCCGTGGTCGCCGGGCAGGGCTGGCATCCCGGCGTGATCGGCATCGTCGCGGGTCGTCTCAAGGAAAAGCTGGGAATTCCCGCCATCGTCATCGCGATCGACGATACCGGAACGGGAAAGGGATCGGGCCGATCGATCACCGGGGTCGATTTGGGCGCCATCGTCCTGGCGGCGAAGGAATTGGGGTTGCTGGTCGCCGGCGGCGGCCACGCTATGGCCGCCGGGCTGACGATCGAGGCCGATCGTATTCCCGAATTTGCCGCGTTCCTCGAAGAGCGTCTCGCCGCGGCGGTGGCGCTGGCACGCGAGGACCGCGCCTTGCTGGTCGACGCCCTGCTCGCGCCGGGCGGCGTGACCCCCGGCCTGTGCGAGACGATGGAGGCAGGCGGCCCCTACGGCATGGGCTGGCCGGCGCCGCGCGTCGCCGCCGGACCGTTCCGGATCGTCCGCGTCGACGTGGTCGGCAATGGTCATGTCCGTGCCATCGTCACCGGCGACGACGGCCGCAGCCTCAAGGCAATGGCGTTCCGCTCCGCCGACACGCTTCTCGGTCAGACCTTGTTACAGGCGCCGCGAGACCGCAAATTATGGCTCGCCGGACGACCCAAAGTCGACGACTGGGGATCGCGTCCCGCCGCCGAACTGCATCTCGATGACGCCGCTTGGGCGGATTGAGCGCGACAAACGCGCACAACGCTTGACCGAACGCCTCGCTTTCCCTAACCGCTCCCCCGCGCCGACACGCTCGGCCCCTTCGTCTAGCGGTTAGGACGCGGCCCTTTCACGGCTGAAACACGGGTTCGATTCCCGTAGGGGTCACCAGCGATTTCAATGGCTTAGCTGGCGCGACAGTGGATCAAATAGCGAACATCATCAGTACATCGTCCATAAATACGCGGGGACGATTGTGGGCGCTTGTGGACGATTTTCTCGATCAAAGGTTGATTGGATCGATACTCGGCTGCGGTGAGCCGTGCCCCCGGAGTCAGAAGTCGTAAGGCCCAGTCTCAGGCCAACTCAACGCGGATGGGTGAGCTAGGCATGGGAGACCAGCCGCCTGCGGCTCCATGTCTGCCGGATCATGACGAGGACGGGCTCGCCATCGGCTAGCCCCAACAAGCCGCGGGTGGAATCGTCGGGAATCGCCGCCCGAACGCGATGCTTAACCCGCTCGAGCGGCGCGATCCGCGTCAGATATTCGTTCGGCGTGGTGCATGTGAAGTCCATGTCGCCATAGCCCGGCGCCGCCGAAGCCAGCACGACGCGCTCCTCGAGCTGGATCGGGAACTCGGCCTCATGGTGCACGATGATCGAGTGGAAGAGCCGCGTGCCCGCTGCCAGCCCATCAGTGCAGCGGTGTCGGCCGTCGCCTTCACAGCCTCGTTCTGCACTACCCTCGCCCGATAGGCATGACCGCGTGCCCGAACCTCGTCGGCGATGTTGCGGACCCGATCGGTCGCGGCTCCGCGACGAACGAGCCGCTCCCCGCCCGACGCACCAGCAGGCCTGCGCTTTGCAACTCGCGAAGCGCACGGTTCGCCGTCATGCGCGACACGCCGAACCGGGACACCAGTTCGGCTTCCGACGGCACGCGGTCGCCCGGCCGCAGCCTTCCGCTCTTGATCGTGTCGCGGATGAATAGCTTGATCGCCGCGTAGCGCGGCGCCTCGACTGCGCCGCTGGCCGTTCGTCCGCTCTCGATCTCTGCCGCCGGCGTAGCCGTGTTCGCCTTCGATTTCGCGCGTTTGGCCGCTGCCGCTATCATGAGCTATCTATACAGCCCATCCCACGCCTGCGCCATGATTTCGCGAGACGAGCTGGAGAGAAATTCCGGCCTATTTGGTAGCTTGCTCGCGAACGTGCCGGCCGAGCCCTCGAGCACAGGAGCCGCGGCTAGTGTCGGGCAAGGATGCGCTCGCCGTGCCGGCGCCGGATCAGAACCAGATGCGCATGCCGGCGACGAAGCTCGTGGTGGCGGGGTCTTCGCCGTCGGCGCGCGCGAAATCGGCGGTGCGGCCGGTCTTCGCCTCGTAGGAGACACCGACATAAGGCGCGAACCGGCGGGTGATCTCGTAGCGCAGTCGAAGTCCAAGCTCGGCATCGGTCAGTCCGGCGCCGATCCGGTTCTCCGCCACGTCCTGCGCCGCGAGGTTGAGCTCGATGCGCGGCTGCAGGATCAACCGCTGCGTGATGCGCTGGTCGTAATAGCCTTCGAGGCGGCCGAGCAGGTCGCCCTTGTTCGAAAGGAACAGCGCGCCCTCGACCTCGAACATGTAAGGCGCCAGCCCCTCGAAGCCGACCGTCGCATAGGTGCGGTTCGGACCCTGCCCGAAATCCTGGCGGATGCCGGCCTGGAGATTGAAATAGGGATCGATGGCGTGGCTGTAGAGCGCTTGCACCTCGGCGCTCTCGACGCCCGCGCGGAACGCGCCTTCACCTTCGGTTTTCAGCCATAGCCGATTGATGTCGCCGCCGACCCAAGCCTCGCCGTCCCAACGATAGCCGTCACGGCCGGTGTGCGCCTGAACCTCGGCGAGGTTGAACATCACCTGATAGAGCGTCTGGCCGCCCTGCTCGCGCATCATCGCGGCGCGCGATTGGCTCATGTCTGACGCCGGAAAAAAGCGATCGGCGTAGTGATCCATCGGCGGCGCGGGCGCCGGCGCGTCACCGGCTGGTAGCGCCGTTCCGGTCTGAGCTATGCCGGGCATCGTCATTCCCGACATGGCCGACATATCGTGACCGCTATGATCGCCAGACATGTCCATTCCCGGCATCGACTGCGTACCTTGCGGAGCCCCCTTGGTTTCAGCGGCTGGCTTATCCCACCCGGACGGCACTGCCGGCATCGGGGTTGCAGAATCCGGTTTTGCCGATGGCATGGTCATGCCCGGCATCGCATCCGCTGCGGGAGCGGCGGCGGGTGCCGACGCGCGACGGGGCGCAGGCCGTTGCACGGGCTTTTTCGCGGCCGGCTTTTTCGCGGGCTTTGCCGGCGCGGGCTTTTTGGCCGGCGCGGGCATATTCATGCCGGGCATGCCCGGCATGTCCTGCGCCGCTGCGGGCATGGCGAGCACAAGCGCGGTCGTGGCGGCGAGCGCGGCGAGCAGGCGATTCATGCCGCGTCTCCGCGCGGGCGCACGCTGACGATGCGCATCATCCCCGCGTGCATGTGATAGAGGAGATGGCAGTGGAACGCCCAGTCGCCGACCGCGTCCGCCGTAAAGTCCCAGGTCACCTTGCCGCCTGGCTGAACGATCACCGTATGCTTGCGGGGGCCGTGATCGCCATGGCCGGTCACCAGTTCGAAGAAATGGCCGTGGATATGGATCGGGTGCGCCATCATGCTGTCGTTGATGAGGTTGATGCGAACGCGTTCGCCTTCGATGAAGGGGATCGGCTCCATGTGATCCGACATCTTCACGCCGTCGAACGACCACATGAACCGCTCCATATTGCCGGTCAGGTGAATGTCGAGGCTGCGTCCCGGCGCGCGAACGTCGGGATTGCGCTCCAGCGCCATCAGATCCTTGTACACCAGGACCTTGTGACCGACATCCTCTAGCCCCTGGCCGGGCTCGCCGGTCCGGTCGATCGGCATCGGCGCGATCGTCTGGACGCCCGGCCCCTTCCTGACCTGGGGCGCGTTCGAGAAATCGCGCATCTTCATGGACCCCATGTCCATGGCCCCCATCGACCCCATGTCCGTGCCGCCGGTCTTGGAATGGTCCATGCCGGCCATGTCGCCGGACGCCTTGCCCGGCATCGCAGCTGGGGCAGCCGGCATCGCCGCGGCGCCCGGCGTCGCAAGCTTGGCCGAAGGGTTCTGCTCGGCGGTGGGGTCGATGCCGCGCGGCGACGTCATCCCCCCGGACATGTCCATGCCTTCCATCCCGGGCATGCTCGACATGTCCATGCCCATGTCCTTCATCGTCGCCAGCGGCCGCTTGCGCAGGGGGGGCACCTCGGCGGCCATGCCCGCACGCGGCGCCAGCGTGGCGCGCGCCATCCCCGAGCGATCGACCGCCTCGCCGACCAATGTATAGGCGCGGCCGTCGGGTGGGATCACGATCGCGTCGTAGGTTTCGGCGACGCCGATCTGGAATTCATCGACGTCGACCGGCATCACATTCTGCCCGTCGGCCTGGACGATGCTGAGCTTGAGCCCCGGAATGCGGACGTTGAACGTGGTCATCGAAGAGGCGTTGATAAAGCGCAACCGCACGCGTTGACCCGGCGTGAAGAGCGCGGTCCAGTTGTCGCGCGGACCGTGGCCGTTGACGAGATAGGTGTAGGCGGCGCCGGTCGTGTCGGAGATGTCGGTTGGGTCCATCCGCATGCGGCCCCAGTCCACCCGGTCCTTGAGCGTCTGGTCCCGGCCCGCGAGCAGGCCGGCCAGCGTCTGCCGCTGGAAATTGAAGTTGCCGGGATTGACCTTCATGCGGCGAAAGATGGCCTCGGGCGAGATCGGGCTGTGATCCGACAGCACGATGACATGCTCGCGGTCGGACGCGATCGGGTCGATCCCCGCGGGATCGATCACGATCGGCCCGTAATGGCCGAGCTGCTCCTGCAGCCCCGAATGACTGTGGTACCAGTAGGTGCCGTTCTGCCGAACCGGAAACTCGTAGAGAAAGCTCGAACGTGGCTTGATGCCGGGGAACGACACGCCCGGCACGCCGTCGAACTGGGCCGGCACGAGCAGCCCGTGCCAATGGATCGAGCTGTCCTCGTCGAGATCGTTGATGACGTTGAGTCGCACCGTCTGCCCTTCGCGCAGGCGCAAGAGCGGCGCGGGCACGGTGCCGTTGACGCCGATCGCGTTGGATTTGCGGCCGTCGAGGACCATCGTCATCCGCGCGATCCGGAGCGTGATGTCGTTGCCCGAGAGCGTCGGCAGCGGCCGGACGATGCCTGGAGAGACCGTCTGCGCCCAGGCCGGGAGCCAGCCGGCGGCGGCGAGCCCGCCCGCGGTGAGGGTTGCGCCGCGCAGCAGCTGTCGGCGGTTGATCGCGTTTGTCATTCTTGTCCCCGTAACGGGCCTGAGCCTCTGATTGCCGATACGCATGGGCGCGGCGGCGCCCTCACCGCTGATCCGTTTTTTGCCGCGACCCAGATAGGGTTTGGCATCGTGTCAGCGTCAAGAGGCCTTCAGGATCGCCCTAGTTGCTCGCTGAGTTTCGCCCGGGCACGTCGCACACGGGTCTCGACCGCCTTCTCGGTGATGCCGAGGATCGCCGCGGTCTCTGCCTGGCTCAGGTCCTGGACTGTGCGCAGCACCAGCGGCTCGCGCAATGGCGCCGGAAGCTCGGCGATCGCGCGCGCGACCCGCTGCATCTCGGCGCGGTCCGCAGCCTCGGCGTCCGGGAGCGCCCGATCCTCGGGAATGTCGGCACTGCTCGCGTCGAGTGGCAGCGCAAAGGCGAACAGCCGGCGCACCGCGCGGCGCCTGCGCCAGTCGCGGCACTTGTTGAGCGCGATGGTCGCCAGCCAGCGCCGCATCGGCCGCAGCCCGTCGTAACGGCCGAGCGCGCGATGGGCGGCAACGAACGTCTCCTGGAGGAGGTCGAGCGCCTCCTCGCGATCGGCGATATTGCCGGCGATGATGCGATAGAGCGCATCGCGATGCCGACGCATGATCTCCGCATAGGCGGCATCGCGTCCGCCGACACTCAGAGCCGCGAGTTCGCCATCGCTTAGCTCGGACAGGTCGAGGCTCACCGCGCGTCGGCGGTCAGCGCCTTCACCACTGCCCGATCGAACGTGGCTGCCTGGTCGGGGCGCAGGATCTGCCGCATCGCGAAGATGTGCGCGAGCGTCGCCTTCTGGAGCTCGCCCATGGCGACGTGCGACGCATCGACGGCGGCCGTGACCCGGGGGCCATTGCCGTGCTCGGCCTGGATTGCATCGGCGAGCCGCGCATTGGCCGCGCGCAGTTCGAGTTCAAGCGCGCGGCGACGCACCGCGAACTGCTGCTCGATCGCCTCGAGCCGTGCCTCCTGACCGGCATCGAGCTTGAGCTGATGGTGCAGGACCTGGTGCAGCTCGGACGATTGCGGTTGTGACGGGATCAGCGCGCGGCCGGCCAGGACGCCCGCAATACCCGCAAGGAATGCGATGACGGCGATACTGACCGTCCAGCGCCAGGGCTTCATTAGTCGGCCGCCAACAGCGTCGAAGGGGCAAGCGGGCTCGATGGGCCGAAGGGCGACAACGTGTTCGGCGAAGCCGCTGCCGTGACCGGACTGCCCGCAGCGAAGCCCAGGCCGAGGGCGGCAATCGCTGCGACGGCACCGACCCGCAGCCGGTGCGTCGCCTGCGCGGCGAACGCCGCTTCCTCGCGCACCCGCGCGAAGACCCTGCCTTCGATATCCGACAGTCCGGGGGGTATCGGCGTAGCCGAGAGCCTGCCGAGCGCCTCGTCCAGATCCATGTTCATGTCATCGCTCCGCTTATCCCTTTTCTGCCTTTACGCAGGCGAGCGAGCAACCCCTCGCCGATCCCGGCTGAATCGTTCAAGCGCATATTGTTGAGGGTTGCGCCACGGCAGTGCGTATTCTTCGAAAAGACCGGCATGCCGCCGCCGTCCTGGAGTGATACTCGAATGCGCTTTGCCCCCGTTCTCGCCGTCGCGGCGCTCATCGCGCCACTTCCCGCCTTTGCCCATCCCAGGCTCATCGCGGCGACGCCGGCGCCCAACTCCGCGACCGCGCCGACCGCGCGCCTGCAGCTCGCCTTCTCCGAGCGGCTCGTCGCGCAATTCTCGGGTGCCGACGTCGTGATGACCGAGATGCCGGGCATGAAGATGCACGGGCCGATGAAGATGGCGGTCAAGGCGAACCTTGCCGAGGATGGCAAGACGCTGGTGCTGACGTTGCAGAAGCCCCTCGCCAAGGGCAGCTACCGCGTCGACTGGCGCGTCGTCTCCACCGACACCCACCGCGTGCAGGGCAATTACAGCTTCAAAGTCCAGTAAGGATGGACGCGGTCGCGGTCGCCCTTCGGTTCGCGCTCTATCTCGACCTGACCGCGCTGTTCGGCATCGCCGCGTTCGGGCTTTACGGCCTGCGCGGCGGCGAACGCCGCTCGGGCGCCGCGATTGCCTTCCTTCCGCTGCTCGGCGGCACAGCGCTGTTCGGCTTACTTCTTTCCGCTGCCGGACTTGCCACGCTCGCCGCGGCGATGGCCGGCGTACCGCTGACCGCGGTCGATACCGCCTCGGTCACCATGATCGTCACGCAGACCGCGGTCGGCACCGCCTGGATCGTGCGCATGGCGGCACTTGCGTTTGTGCTGGCTTTGGCCTTGGCCGGCGGTGCCCGGCCAATCCTTATGCTGTCGGGCACAGGTCTTGGCGGCGGGATCGCGCTGGGCAGCCTCGCATGGGGCGGCCATGCCGCGATGCGCGAGGGGGCGACCGGCGCCCTGCATCTCGGCGCCGATATCCTCCACCTGCTCGCGGCCGGAATCTGGATCGGCGCGCTGGCCGCGCTCCTCCTGCTCGTTTTCCGCCGGAGCGACAGGGTGACCGCCGACCATCTCAGGCTGTCGCATCGGGCGCTGGAAGGTTTCGCGACGACCGGAACGATCGTCGTCGTCACGCTGATCCTGACGGGCACGATGAACCTGCTGCTGATCGTGGGCTTCGACCAGCTCGCCAGCCTGCCGGACTCGCTCTACGGCCAGCTCCTGCTTTTCAAGCTCCTCGCGTTCGCGGCAATGCTCGGCCTGGCCGCATCGCACCGCTTCCGGCTCGTCCCGGCGTTCGAGCGGGCGCTCGCGGCCGAGCAGCACCAGGCGGCGCTTGGCGTGCTGCGGACGAGCTTGGTCGCCGAGACGCTCTGTGCGGCGCTGGTCCTAGCACTGGTCGCGTGGCTCGGAACGCTCGATCCACTGCCGGCCTGAGGCCGGGCAGATCCAGGAGAGACTGACGTTCCTCGTGCTGTCCGTATTTTCCATTTGACCCTGACATTGTGTCAGACCCTCTCTGATGCCGCGTTGGATGAATCGACGCATGAATCATGACCATCACGATCACGGTCACGCCAAGAGTTGTTGTTCGACTCTCGGCGGGCCGGCGGCCGACACCGCGGCGCAGGTCAAGGATCCGGTCTGCGAGATGAACGACGATCCCGCGAAAACGCAGCGTCATGCCTGGCGGCGAGGAGTTCCATTTCTGCAGCGCCGGCTGCCGGACCAAATTCCTCGTCCACCCGGAGCGCTATGAACGACCGAACTATAGGCGTAGCTGACAGCGGGTCCTTCCACGCTTCAACGGTCCCTCATGATATGGTTGCGGACATTACGTCTGTCAGCCAGAAGTCTCACATGGCAAAACTCGCCGTTGGAGACGTGTTCCTGGTTCCGCTCGATGGCGAGCGCTACGGTATTGGTCAGCTGGCGGGTGATTGGAAAGGCGAATTGTACGTCGTTATTTACGACAAGGTTGTGTCGCACGATGCGTCGCCAGCCGACATAGATGGGGCAGAACTTACGTTCGCCGCTCTCACTCTCGATGCGAAGCTTCATCACGGCGATTGGCTGGTCGTTGGTAACCGCCGAGATAATCTGCCTGATATACCGCAACCTTGGTTCGCTGTCGGCGTCGGCGGCGAGACACACATTGAAGCGCGAGACAGGTCAGTAACACGCCGCGCAACATCGGCAGAAGCGGCCGGTCTTCGAAATAGAACGGTTGTCGCGCCGGTTCGCATTGAAAGAGCGACAAAGGCCTTCCACGGCCTTGGTGAGTGGGACGCGCGCTTTGACGACCTCCGTGCCGACTATGCGCTACAGAGCGCCAAACTGGCGGGCGGCTAACGGCAGCCACCCATCCAGTTTCGGACATTTTCCGCCTAGATGAATGAAGGTCCGCTTTCGGGATTAGAGCGAACGCAATCGAACGGCTGGCATTAGGGCGCGTAGCGGACGATTAAGTCGGCCCCGCTACAAACGACGGCTTGCGACCCGGTTGCAGGCGTCTGTTGCTTTTTGAGAAGGCGCCGCGATGGCGATGGAAAACGATTGCGCCTCCCGAACCTGTAACGGCATTACCTTTTTCCCGTACGTCACCTTTTCTCGTACGTCAGCGTCGATGGGTTTGCCGAAAGGATCATCCGCCGACACGATCCTTAGGGCGGCATCGTCGTCCACCCGCGGTTTTTGGGGACTCTTTCACGGCTGAAACACAGGCTCGATTCCCGTAGGGTCACCAGCAAAGCAGAATAGCGAAAATTCTGACCTTTTTGTCGATGTGGCGAATGAGGTCCACATTAGTCCCACATCAATCACAGACCTCTAAGGACGGCGGTGGGCCATTTGCGTGCCTATTGCTGCACGAGTCCATTGCGAGCGAATATCTCAAGCTGGACCGATAGCCGCACGAGCGTTCGGGACCTGGCTGTCAACCATCGATCTGTCATGGGCACGCAGAACCAGCGTTCCATCGACCAGGGCGACGGGACTCGAGCAAGGACAAACCAAATCCGAGCTGCGTGACGTATCCGTCGGCAAAGGAAGCACGCCATCGTCTCCGCCGCGATCAGGTTGCCGGCCAAGTTGCGCATTTCTCGCTGCACGGGTTGGCGGAAACTTAGATTACCTATATAACGCTTGGATAGTTAATGTCTGAACCTGCAATTTGATGTTTTATACATCATGAGGAACAATGATCACGTCCCAGCAAATGCGCGCCGCCCGCGCCCTTCTCGAGATTGACCAGCGCCAGCTCGCCGACCTCGCGGGACTGTCGCTGCCGACCATCCAGCGCATGGAGGCATCGGGCGGCCAGGTGCGCGGTGTCGTGGGTACGCTGGTCAAGGTGATTTCCGCGCTCGAGCGTGCCGGCATCGAACTGATCGGGGAGAATGCGCCGAGCGTTGGCGTGGGGCGCGGCGTGCGGCTGAAAGAGACGCTGAGCGGAGACTCCCTCAAACGCGTGCCATCCATGATGTTCGATCAGGCGTCCGGAGCCAATGGCAGTGCTGCATGACCCGCGCTGGACGGCCTATACGCCCAAGCTGATCACCGTTCTGGGCGAGGGCTATACGTTCGATCGTTTCAGGCGGGATGCCATAGCGGGTCTGACAGTCGCCATCGTTGCCCTGCCATTGGCGATGGCGCTCGGCATCGCGAGCGGTGCGTCACCCGACAAAGGCCTGATCACGGCGGTCGTCGCCGGATTCCTGATCTCCGCGCTGGGCGGATCTCGAGCGCAGGTCGGCGGCCCCACCGGCGCCTTCGTCGTGGTCGTGTTCAACGTGATCGCGCAGCACGGCTATGACGGACTGCTACTCGCGACTTTGGTGGCCGGCTTTCTCCTGATCATCGCCGGTTATGCCAAGCTCGGTGCGCTGGTGAAGTTCATTCCGCATCCCGTGGTGACGGGATTCACCGCGGGCATCGCCGTCATCATCGCATCAAGCGAGGTCAAGGACTTCCTGGGCCTGTCGATCGACAAGGTCCCGGCGGACTTCCTGCCCAAATGGCAGGCCTATCTCGGAGCGCTGGGCAGCGTCCACGCCACGACACTGGCGATCGGCCTCGGGTCACTCCTCCTCATCCTCGGCTTGCGCAAAGTGGCGCCGCGCGTGCCCGGTTTCCTGGTCGCGATAGTCGTCGCATCCGTGGCGGTGGCGCTCCTGCATCTGCCGGTGGAAACAATCGGTTCTCGGTTTCCGCACATTCCGGCTGGCCTGCCCGCACCGGCGCTGCCGTCGATCTCGCTAGCCAAGTTCCAGGCGATCCTGCCTTCCGCCTTCACCATCGCGTTCCTTGCGGGGATCGAGGCGTTGCTGTCGGCGGTGGTGGCTGACGGGATGATCGGATCGCGGCACCGGTCCAATCAGGAACTGGTCGGCCAGGGCGTCGCCAACATCGCCTCGGCCCTGTTCGGCGGATTGCCTGCGACCGGCGCGATCGCCCGGACGGCGACGAACATCCGGGCCGGTGCGCTGACCCCGGTGGCCGGCATGCTGCACGCGCTGTTCCTGCTCCTGTTCATCCTGTTCGCGACTGATCTGATGGCGTTCGTGCCGATGGCCGCGCTCGCCGCGATCCTGTTCCTGGTCGCCTGGGGGATGAGCGAGCATGAGCGCTTCATCGGCCTGCTGCGCATGCCCCATGGCGATCGCGCGGTGCTGCTGCTCACCTTCGGGCTTACGGTGCTGGTCGATCTCACCATGGCGATCGCCGTCGGCGTCACGCTCGCCTCGCTCCTGTTCATGATGCGGATGAGCGAGACGGTCCAGATCGAGGCGGGAGCCGGTCAAACGCCCGATGAAGAGGACGGCGAGGATATTCATCAGCGCGATGCTCTTCCCGCCGGCGTCGAGGTGTTCCGCATCGACGGGCCGGTCTTTTTCGGCATTGCCGGCGAGCTGCTCGATACGCTGCGGCGCATCGGCAGCACGCCCAAGGTCATCATCCTGCGCATGCGGCGCGTGCCGTTGCTCGACGCGAGCGGCGCGACGACGATCGCCGACATCTTGCGCCAGTCAAACGCCGCCGGCGCCCAGATCATCCTGTCCGGCGTGCAGCCGCAACCTCTCGCGATGCTCGATCGGGTTCGTCTCGGGCGAAGCAATGCCGGCGTCATCCATGCCGAGAGCTTTCCCGAAGCGCTGCGGATCGCCGCAAGCATCGTGAACGCAACCTACGCCGCGCCCAGCGCGCTCAACTGACAGCCGAAACGAAAGATCGACCATGACCGACAGCAATGACGACTATGTCTACGACGATGCCACCGGCGAGTGGATCAGCGCCTCCGCAGCCGCAGCGAGCGTGCAGGACCCCGATGTTATCGAAGTGCGCGATGCCGTCGGCAATCTGCTCGCGGACGGCGATAGCGTGACGCTGATCAAGGATCTGGCCGTCAAAGGCGCGAACCAGACGCTGAAGCGGGGCACGGTGATCAAGTCGATCCGGCTGACCGGCGACGCCCAGGAGATCGATTGCCGCTACGAGGGCATCAAGGGCCTGGTCCTGCGCGCGGAGTTCGTCCGCAAGCGCTGACGGGTCTTGGGCTGGCGCGGGATCTAATCCTGGGACGGCGGCGCGTCGGACTGGCGCCGGACGAGATCGAAATCGAGCACCAGATGCTGCGGCGGGGCGCTCTTGCCGTTCTTGCGATCCTTGATCTCGCGCACCAGCAATTCGACCGCGGTCCGCGACATCTCGATGATCGGCTGGCGGATCGTGGTGAGCTCGGGCCAGATCGTCGTCGCGAGCGCGGTGTCGTCGAACCCGCACACGGTGAGGTCGCGCGGCACGTCGAGCCTGCGACGATGCGCGACGGCCACCGCCGCCGCCGCCATGTCATCGTTGCTCGCGAAGATCGCGGTTGGCCGGTCGGCCAATGTCAGCAATTGCTCGGCCGCGTCGAGGCCAGACCGATACGTGAACAGCCCTTGGACGATCAGCCCCGCTTCCTCGTCCAATCCGCTCCCGACCAGAGCAGCGCGATAGCCCGCCAGGCGCTCGGCGCTCGCGGTCTGGTTGGGATTGCCGATGATGAAGCCGATCCGGCGGTGCCCCAGCCCGATCAGGTGCTGCGTCATCTCGAACGCGGCGCGGCGATCGTCGATACTGACCGCCGCCATCGTGTCGATCGGGCGGCCGGTCGCGACCGCGACCGCCGGGATATCGTGCTCCGCGACCGCCGCCAGGACCGCCGTCGCATCGCATAGCGGCGGCGGCAGAACGATTCCGTCCACCCTGCCCTGCACCAGGTGGTCGATGACCGATTGTTCGAGCGCGTCCTCATCGCATCTCTCGACGATCAGCTGGACGTTGCTGCGCGACGCCTGGTCGAGGCTGCCGACCAGGAATTCGCTGAGATAGGCGGAACTGGGGTTGCTGTAGAGCAGCCCAATGCGCATTTCCTCGCCCCCGGCCAGCGATCGCGCGGCGGCGCTGGGCGAGTAATTGAGCTTGCGGATCACCTCGTTGACCAACTCGCGCGTGCGGTCGCGTACGTTGGCCTCACCGTTGATCACGCGCGACACCGTCATCGGCGAAACGCCTGCCGCCGCTGCGACGTCATTGATCGTCGGCGCGTTGCCTTGTCGTCTAGAGGGGCGGTTGGTCATTGCGGTCTCCGGGCTCGCCGCTCCCCTATGGGCTTCGCCACGCGGCGATCAAGGACGCTGTCGCTTCGACAGGATGAGGAAGATGTCCGGCCTGGAATTCTTCGACATTCGCACAACTGGCCGAGTGGCCGCTCGCTTGCGGCAGCGACTTTGCCTATGCGTCGCGCATGATCGGCCTCCGCTCCGCCATCGCACGCCAAGTGCGCAGCTTGTTGTCCGATCCCGCCAATCCACCAATCGTACGAGCGCTCGACGGCAGCGGATTGTTCGCACCGGACTCGATCAGTTGGCGCGTCCATATCGACGTCACTGGCATGATGGTGGGTGGTATCGCCGCATTGATGCTGCAGATGCTGCACCCCCGCGTGCTGGCGGGCGTGTGGGACCATTCGAGCTTTCGCGACGACATGAATGCTCGCCTCAAAGGCACGGCACGCTTCATCGCCCAGACCACGTTCGAGACGCGCGCGTCTGCGGAAGCGCAGATCGCCCGCGTCCGCCACATTCACGATGCGGTATCGGGAACGCTGCCCGACGGGACGCCGTATCGCGCCGGCGATCCGCATTTGCTCGCCTGGGTCCATGTCGCCGAAGTGTCGAGCTTTCTCGCCGGCTGGATCCGCTATGGCGAACCGGGGATGAGCGTCGCCGACCAGGATCGTTATTATGCCGAAGTCGCGCTGATCGGAGAATTGCTGGGCGCCGATCCGATCCCGCGCAGCCGCGCCGAGGCGGAGGCAATCATCCGCGACTTCCTGCCCGAATTGACGGCGGATGCGCGCAGCCATGAGGTACTGCACATCCTGCTCGATCAGCCGCCGCCCAGCCTGATGCTGGTCCCGTTCCAGGCGATGACGATGCGTGCCGCCATCGACCTGCTGCCCGACTGGGCACGCCGGATGCACGGCCTCCGGCGTCCGAGCCTGAGTCGCCCCGTCGTCCATGCGGGCACGCGCGGCATCGCAGAGGTCGTACGCTGGGCGCTGAAATCTTGAACGCTACGCGATCGAGGCGCGACGCCGGGCGTAGAGGAAATAGATCGCCAGCCCGATCCCGTTCCAGATGAAGAACGAAATCTGCGTGATGCTCTGCAGGCTGGTGAAGAGATAGAGGCAGCCCAGGATCGCGATCGGCGCCACCAGCCACACCAGCGGCGTGCGGAACGGCCGCTTCACGCCGGGATCGCGCTGCCGCGACACCAAAACGCACACCGCCACCGCGATGAACGCGCACAGGGTGCCGGCATTAGCCAGGCTGGCGATAACATCGAGCGGGATCAGCGCCGCGAGCACCGACACCAGCACCGCCGTCACCGCTGTGATCCGCGCGGGTGTACCGCGAGTCGATACCTTGGCGAGGCTAGCCGGCAGGAAGCCATCGCGCGCCATCACCAGGAAGATCCGGCTCTGGCCGTAGAGGAACCCCAGGATGACCGTCGGCAGCGCGATCGCAGCGGCCGCCGCGACCACCGTCGCGACGCTCCCCTGCCCGATCTCACGCAGGATCAGCGCGAGCGGCTCGGGGCTGTTCGAGAATTTGGAGAAGTGCAGTGCGCCCACTGCAGCCGCAGCGACGATCATGTAGATCACCGTGCACGCGAGCATCGATCCCACGATGCCGATCGCCAGATCGCGCTCGGGCCGCTTGGCTTCTTCCGCCGCGGTAGAGATCGCGTCGAACCCGTAAAAGGCGAAGAAGATGATCGCCGCGGCGCCCATCATGCCGAACTTGACGCCGCATTGACCGGGTGTGCTGCCGTAACCGAGCGGCGCGAACGGATGCAGATTGGACATGTCGAAATGGGGCAAGGCGACCGCCACGAACAGCGCCAGCGTCACGATCTTGAGCAATACCAGCGCCGAATTGATCCGCGCGCTTTCGCGCGTGCCGAGCATCAGCAGCCCCGCCACCACGGCAATGATCAGGATCGCCGGCAAGTTGATCCCGAAGCTCGCGGTTGCCGTCGCGGCCGCACCGCAGACCTGGCCGCCCAGTGTCGGTCCATGTGTCAAATAATCCGGGAGGATGATCCCCAGCCCCTTCAAGAACCCGACCGCATAGCCTGACCAGCCCACCGCGACCGTAGCGACCACCAGCGAATATTCGAGGATCAACGACCAGCCGACCACCCAGGCGATCACCTCGCCCAGGGTCGCATAGCTATAGGTGTAGGCACTTCCCGATGCCGGGATCAGCGTCGCCATTTCAGCATAGCAGAGCGCCGCCGCCGCACAGATCGCACCCGCAACGACGAAACTCAGCAGCACCGCCGGTCCGGCACGGTCGGCGCCCACCCCGATCAATGTCAGGATGCCGGTACCGACGATCGCCCCGACGCCGAGTGCGACCAGATGCGGCCAACTCAACGTGCGCGCGAGCTGATGCTCGGGCGGCGCTTCGGTGATGGTCTTGCGGCGGAGAAGACTTGGCATTGGCACCCCTAATTTGCTCGTCTAGGGCAGATCGTAACAGACGAAACCTTCCTGCGGGAGATGACAATGGACGCCACGCTCGACTTCGCGCTGGGCGAGACCGCCGATATGATCCGCGACGCCACGCGGCGGTTCGCGAGCGAGCGGATCGCACCGCTCGCCGCGAAGATCGACGCGGAGGACTGGTTTCCCGTCGAGTTGTGGCCGCAAATGGGCGAACTCGGCCTGCACGGCATCACCGTCGAAGAGGAATATGGCGGCCTGGGGCTCGGCTATCTCGAGCATGTCATTGCCTGTGAGGAAGTCAGCCGAGCCTCGGCCTCTATCGGCCTTTCTTATGGCGCGCATTCGAACCTCTGCATCAACCAGTTGCGCCGCTGGGCCAGCCCCGAGCAAAAGGCGAAATATCTGCCCAAGCTGATCTCGGGCGAACATGTCGGCAGCCTAGCCATGTCCGAAGCCGGCGCCGGGTCGGACGTGGTCGGCATGAAACTGCGCGCCGAGGAGATCCAGGGCGGCTATGTCCTCAACGGCACCAAATTCTGGATCACCAACGCGGCCTATGCCGATACGCTGGTGGTTTACGCCAAGACCGGCGAGGGATCGCGCGGCATCACCACCTTCATCATCGAGAAGGACATGCCCGGTTTCTCGATCGGGCAGAAGATCGACAAGATGGGGATGCGTGGCAGCCCGACTGCCGAACTGGTGTTCAACGACTGCGAAGTGCCCGAGGAAAATATCATGGGCCCGCTCAACGGCGGCGTCGGTGTACTGATGTCGGGGCTCGATTACGAGCGCACCGTGCTTGCCGGCATCCAGCTCGGCATCATGCAGGCCTGTCTCGACGTGGTCGTGCCCTATGTCCGTGAGCGCAAGCAATTCGGCCAGTCGATCGGCACGTTCCAGCTGATGCAGGCCAAGATCGCCGACATGTATGTCGCGCTCAATTCGGCGCGCGCCTATGTCTATGCGGTCGCCAGAGCCTGCGATTCCGGCAAGACTACGCGCTTCGACGCGGCAGGCGCGATCCTGCTGGCGAGCGAGAATGCGGTGAAGGTCAGCCTCGAGGCGATCCAGGCGCTGGGCGGCGCCGGCTATACCAAGGACTGGCCGGTCGAGCGCTTCGCGCGCGACGCCAAATTGCTCGACATCGGCGCTGGTACGAATGAGATCCGCCGCATGCTGATCGGCCGCGAATTGATCGGCGCGGGGTCATAGGAGCCAGCCAAGCATGAAACTGATCGGCCAGTACGATTCCCCCTTCGTTCGCCGCGTCGGCATCACGCTGACGCTCTATGGCATCGCGTTCGAGCATTTGCCCTGGTCGACCTTCGGCGATGCCGACAAGATCGCGCCCTACAATCCGCTGCGGCGCGTGCCGGTATTGGTGTTCGACGACGGCGTGTCGGTAATGGACTCCAGCGTCATCGTCACCTTGCTCGACGAGATGGCGGGCAATGATGCCGTACTCACGCGCACCGGTGCCGACCTGCGGACCATGTTGCGCTGGTGCGCGCTTGCCGCCGGCGCCGCCGACAAGGGCGTCAGCCTGGTCTATGAAAAGACGTTCCGCGACGGACTGCCGATGTGGGTCGATCGCTGCCGCGCGCAGGTGATCGACACGCTCGATTTGCTCGATCGCGAGCGGGCCGCGGCAGGCGATTGGTTTGGCGGCCCCTCGATGAGCCATGCCGATCTGCTGACGGCGACGGTCTTCCGCTTCATCAGCGAGGCATTGGCCGGGCAATTCGACCTTGCCCGCTGGCCGGCTCTCGTCGCGCATTCCGAAGCATGCGAGGCAATGCCGGCGTTTCAGGCGATCCAGCAGCCTTATGCGCTTACTCCGCCGGCCTAACCGAGCATCACTTTCGCCGTCACCGACAGACCCGGCCTGAGCGTCGCCAGCGCCGCCTGGCCCGGATCGAGCCGGATCCGCACGCCGACGCGCTGGACGATCTTGGTGAAATTCCCCGACCCCGGCTCGAACGGCAGCAGGGTGAATTCGCTGCCCGATCCCGGTGCGAAGCTTTCGACCGTGCCGGTCAGCGTCTCGCCCAATGCGTCGACATAAACCTCGGCCTTCTGCCCCTCGCGCATGCCACGAGTCTGCGTTTCCTTGAAATTGGCGACGACATAGAGCGAGCGCGTCGGGACGACGGTGAACACGCGGCTGCCCGGCTGGACGAAGTCGCCGACCTGGACCTGGCGATTGCCGACCACGCCGTCGATCGGGGCGACGATCAGCGTGTGCCCGCGATCTTGTCGCGCGAGGTCGAGCGCCGCGCGTGCCTTCAGCGCCGCCGCCTCGGCCGAGGCGACTTGCGCCTCGAGCACCGGGCGCCGCGCGCGCGTCACGTCCGCCTGTTCGCTGGTAACGCCGAGTTCGGCGCGCGATTTCTCGGCGGCCGATGCCGCGCCGATCGCCGTCGCCTTGATCCGTTCGGCGTCGCGGCGCGTGGCGAACCCTAGCCCCAACAGCGAATCGTACCGCACCTTGTCGGCATTGGCGCGACTGAGTTCGGCATCGGCCGAAGCGATCACCGTGCTGGCGGCGCGCACCTGCGCCGAGGCGAGACGCTCGTCGGCATTCAGTGCCGCCAGCGACGCGCGCGCGGTCGCGACCCCAGCTTCGGCATCAGCCAGCGCGGCCTGGGCGGCTTGCACCTTGGCATCGTAATCCTGGGTGTCGATGCGAACGAGCGGATCGCCCGCGCGCACGATCTGATTGTCCTTGACCAGCACCGCGGCGACCAGCCCCCCGACCTTGGGCGCGACCGCGCTCGAATCGGCATGGAGATAGGCGTTGTCGGTCGACTCGCTCGACCGCGGCGCGGTCAGCCACACTATGCCGGCGATCGCCACCGCAAGCGCGATCAGCCCCATCACCAACGCGCTGCGCGGCACCGCGAAACGCTTCTTCACGGGCACTTCGGACGCCGTCGCGGCGTCCGTCGAATTGAAGGGAGCATTCATTTGGCAAGCACCAGCAAGGTCGACGTCGCGGTCGCCATCAGGCGCCCCTCGGCGTCGCGGATATCGGCTTCGGCAAAAGCGACGCGGCGGCCGATATTGACCACCCTGCCCTCCGCGCGGACGGGTCCGGTCGTGTCGTTCATGCCGCGCAGATACGACACCTTGAGCTCGAGCGTGGTGAACCCTTGGTCGGGCTTCAGCATCGAATGCACCGCGATCCCGCAGGCCGAATCGAGCAACGTTGCGGCGTATCCGCCATGGACACCCCCCATCGGATTGTAGTGACGCTCGTCGGGCGTTCCTTCGAACACCGCACGCCCGCGCTCGACCTCGACCAACGAGAAGTCCAGCGTCCGTCCGATCGGCGGCTGAGCGCCGCGGGCGAGCAAGTCGCGAACCTGCTGCAGACCGTCAGGCGCGTCGATCACCTCACTCATAGCCGCTTCTCCAAGCCATAGCGCGCGACCAGCAAGGCGTGCGCATCGGTCAGGATCGCGTCCGACTGCGCCGGATCGGCAACCGCGCGCGACAGCGCCACCGCGCCGACCATTTGCGCCAGCATTGCCGATCCTTCGGCATGCGGATCGGCGATACCGATAACGCCCAGAGCCTTGGCCAGCCGCATGGTCAGCGCTTCCACGCCCTTGCCGAAGCGCACGCGCTGCTGCTCGCCCGACCGCGCCAGATCACCCGACAGGGTCGGGAGTGGACAGCCCCGCTCGCGACGGTCGCGATGCGCAGGGCTCAAATAGAAATCCACATAGGCCTTGAGTGCGGCGCGAGGATCGTCGGTCTGCTCGATCGCGTCCGACCGCCCGCGCGCGTCGTCGAACATCGTGCCGATCGCGTCGGCGATCATCGCGTCCTTCGACTCGAAATGCGCATAGAAGCCACCATGCGTCAGCCCGGCGCGCGCCATTACGCCCGCGACGGCAACGCCATCGGGACCCTTGGCCCGAATCTCCTGCGCAGCCTCTTTCAGCACCCGGCGCCGCGTCTCGGCCTTATGTTCGTTCGAATAGCGCACTTGAACGCCTCCTTTATATGACGCATATAATATAAACGCAGCCGGAGGCAAGTACGTTGGCGTCGATACCACTCTCCCCCCAGGGATCGGCGCGCGCTCCGGCTGCACCGTTCGATCCCGCTCGCCTGACCAACCGCCAGAAATATCTGATCTTCGGCGTGATGGCGTTCGGCCAGTTCATGGCATTGATCGACATCCAGATCGTCGCCGCGTCGCTCAATGAGGTTCAGGCCGGTCTGTCCGCCGGACCCGACGAGATCAGCTGGGTACAGACCGCCTATCTGATGGCCGAATTGGTGATGATCCCCTTCTCGGCATTCCTTGCCCAGGCGCTGTCGACGCGCTGGTTGTTTGCGCTGTCGGCAGGGCTGTTCACGATCTCGAGCATATTCTGCGGCTTCGCCTGGAACATCGAATCGATGATCGTGTCGCGCGCCGTTCAGGGGTTTGTCGGCGGCGCGATGATCCCGACCGTGTTCGCGACCGGCTATGTCCTGTTCACGGGCAAGCAGCGCGCGATGATCCCCGCGATCCTCGGCATGGTGTCGGTGCTCGCGCCGACCTTGGGCCCAACCGTCGGCGGCTGGATCACCGACGCGATGGGATGGCGCTGGGTGTTCTTCATCAACGTCGCGCCGGGCATCATGGTGACAGCGCTGACGCTCGGACTGATCCGCGTCGACGCTCCTAACCTCGCCATGCTTAAGCGGATCGACTGGGTGCACCTCGCTTCGATGGCGGTGGCGCTGGCGGGTCTCGAATATGTACTGGAGGAAGGGCCCAAGAACGAGTGGTTCACCGACATTCGCATCCAGATCGGCGCGTGGCTGTCGATCGTCGCGTTCGTCCTGTTTCTTGAGCGGTCGTTCCGGTCGAGGGGGCCGATCGTCAAGCTCACGCCGTTCCGCAAACCGACCTTCGTCTTCGCCTGCGTTTTCAACCTGGTGATCGGCTTCGGCCTCTATGCCGGCACCTATTTGATCCCGCTCTTCCTCGGCCGCGTGCGCGGATACAATGCGTCGGAGATCGGCAGCACGGTCGTCATCGCCGGCTGCGCGCAATTGCTCGGCGTGCCGATCGCCGCCAGCCTGTCACAGCGCGTCGACCAGCGCATCGTCATCACCTTCGGCCTGACCCTTTTCGCCCTGGGCTTATGGTTGTTCTCGGCGATGACCCCGGACTGGGGTTTCGCCGCGTTGTTCTGGCCACAAGTGGTGCGCAGCTTCGCGGTGATGTTGTGCATCGTCCCGTCGGTCGGCCTCGCGCTCGGCAATTTCGAGGGGCCCGAACTGCGCTATGCGTCCAGCCTGTTCAACCTGATGCGCAACGCCGGCGGCGCGGTCGGTATTGCCCTGGCCAATACCTGGTTGGCCGACAATACGCGGCTCCACGCCCTGCGGCTGAGCGAGGCACTGGGTCAATCAGCGAAGGCCGCCAACGACACGGCCGCGGCGCTGGCGAGCGAGTTGAGCGCGATCACGCCGGATCCCGCACACGCGCTATTGATGGCACAAGGCCTGATGAGCCGGATCGTCGGGCGCGAGGCACTCACGCTCGCCTTCGACGACGTGTTCCGACTGATGGCGTATTTGTTCCTCGCGGCGCTCGTGATGGTCCCGTTTTGCCGTCCACCGCGCGTCGGTGCCAAGCCACCGCCGGATGCGCACTGAGGGTCAGGGCGTCACACCGTAGCTGGCATAGATGTCGGCGATCTTGGGGTCGATCAGCGCCGCGGCGGCAATGTCGGCCTTGGCACTGGCAGCATTCCCCAAACGCTTGCGCGCAACACCGCGACCGAACAAGCTACTTGCGAGATTAGGCTGAGTGCCGATTGCCTCGCTGTAGTCACTTTCCGCCTTGGCCCAATCGCCGCGTTGCAGCTGCACCAACCCCCGACTGTCGAGAATGTACGCGTCGCGGCCGGCGATCAGCGCCTTGTCACATTCGGACAGCGCCTTATCGAGTTCCGTGCGGAACATCGCACGTGCCCAGCACGCGCCGTTGAGCGCATTCGCGTCGTCGGGCTTCGTGGCGAGCGGCGCGTCCATCCGCGCGATATAGGGTTTCGGATCGCCAGCCATACCCAGTGCGAAATCTCGCTGCTGGGCAATGTCGTCATTGTCCGGATCGACCGCCAGAGCTGAGGCATAGGCTCCCAGAATCGCATCGCGTGATGCTTTGTCGGCAACCTGTGCCCGCAACGCCGGGATAGGCACCGCAATATCTGGCCCGAGCTTGATGAGCGCCAGCATATCAGCGAGCCTGCCCTTGGCGTCGGCCTCGAGCCCGTAGTTTAACCGCACGCGATAGGTGTAATCGTCCGGATCGAGCGACAACGCTTTGTTACTCTCTGCCACCGCTTCAGCACGACTGCCTTGCACCGCCAATACATTAGCCAGCAATGAATGAGTCCATGCCTTATCGCCGCGTAGCTTCACAGCGGCGCGTGCATCGCCAAGCGCTTCGGCGAGCTTGCCGCGTTGCAGGTTGAGCGTCGTGCGTGAACTCAACGCGTCGGTATCGTCGGGTGCTTTACTGACCAGGATATCGAGGTCGGCCAAGGCCCCGACGCTATCCCCCACGTCGCTGCGGACTGCCGCACGGCGCCGATAGGCATCGGCGGCGTCCGGCCAGATCAAGACGAGTCGGTCGTAAAGGATGAGGGCATCCTCATTGCGGCCAGCTTCGACCAGCATCTCCGCCTTGGCGATGATCGCCTGGGGATTGCGGCGGTCGATGGCGAGAGCTCGGTCGTAAGCGATCGAAGCTTCCTCCTTGCGGTCGAGTTTACGCAGCAGCATTCCGCGCATCGCGAGGGTCGCCGCGCCTTTTTCGCCCGTCGCGATGCGCCGATCCACCAGCTTGAGCGCATCCTGGCTTTTGCCCGCCAGCGTCAGTCGGTTGATTTCGGCATCGCCCGTGTCGGCCGGATCCGACTTGGTCGTCTCAGCCGCGACCTCCTTCGCCCCCGCTTCCACGCTCGTCGCGGCAAAGTCGGCCGGCGCACGGACGAACAACGCCTTGGCGAACAGCACGTCGGTCTGCTTGTCCGCGGCCTTCGCGTCGCTGTAGCTGATTTCGTCCGGCTTGGTGCGGGTCGCGGCGGTCATTTCGAACCGCTCGCCCGACAGCGACGCTGTTCGAGTATAATGCACCCCGGCGATCGTACGGTCGATCGGATCGCCTTCGATCGAGAAGCCTCTACCGCCTTGCGGCAACAGGATCACTTCTCGATTGAAGACGTAATTGCCCTCGACTGCCACCGGCGCGGCGTCGGGATGAGTGTCGCGTTTCGGCGCCAGATCGCGCCCCAACCGCGCATTGTCCGCTTCGTATCGCTGCGCCCCATCGATCCCCGCGGTCGACCAGGTCATGTCGGCGGTACCGGCAAAGCTCATGCTGACGTCGCCAGTCTTGTCGTCGACCGCCCAATCAACCGTCTTGACGGTGACGCCATATTGTCCGTTCCAGGCCCCCCGCAGCATCTCGTCGCGCTTGCTGGCGTCCATCGCCGTCAAGCCGATCCGCATCTGTGCGCCGATATCGCCGCGATAAATGATCGTCGCGCTTGCCTTGGCCGGCTTGCCCAGGCCGTCGCGCGCATCGAGAACCAGCTTGGTCTCCATGGTCGGCAGGGCGGGTTCGGTTGCGACCAGCGCGACCAGCGTCTTGGTCGCCGTATCGATCGGCAATGCCCATTTGAACCCCGGCACCGCGATGGTCGCGATACCGCGATCACCCAGCCGCGTGCCGTCGAGCCAATAGACCTTGCCGTCGATGGTCGCGCGGACGATCACATGGTTGAACCGCCCTGGAAGCGGCAAGGAAAGATCGAGCCCGTCGCCATCGGTTGCCGACACCAATGCCGGTTCGGCGGTAATGCCGAGCGCACGCAGCATCGCGAGCAGCAGGACGGTCTTGCCCTTGCAATCGCCACTTTTTCCCGTCCAGACCGTATCGGCGTTTTCGGGAGTATATCCTCCCAATCCGTCGAGTCGCGCCATGTAGCGGACTTGCGACTGCACCACGCGCAACGCTTCCGACGCACGTACCGCCGGATCGCCCGACAGCGCAGCGATGCGCTTGACCTCCGTCATGACCGGCGAGTCCGGCGCAATCGTCGCCGCCTTGGCGTAGAGCGGCCGCATTACCGCGGCGACCACGCTCCAATCGGCAAAGTCGGCAACCTGGACCAGCAATCCGTTGGAATAGCGCGCCGGCGCCCCCGGAATGGCCTGGGGCGAAGTCCATCCGTCGCGGGCAAAGGTGACGGTCTGAAAACCGTTCGCTTTCGTCAGCACGCTAGCCGGAACCGACGGGCCGGCCTTCCAATTCATCGCGCGTCCCACCGGCCAGCTGTACCGCAGCGACAGCCGGTCGATCGGTAACGGCGTCGCCAGCGGGAACATCGCCTCGGCATGTCCCTGCAGCACCGGATTCAGAGCATCAATAGTATACGCGATGTCCACTTCGTCGCCGACACGCAGATCAGGGATGGCCATGACCGCGGTCAGAACGCCGTCCAGCGTAAAGGATTCCAGACTCTTTTCGCGACGCAATATCTGGAAGCTCTTACCGTCCCTGAGCACATCGATCGTCTCGCCACCGCGATGAATCGCGATGCGATTGAATGTCGCGCTGCTCAGCCCCGGCTGCCAGGCGACACCGACATTGCCCACCGCGAGCAATCCCTCGGGGGTGTTCACCCGCAGGACCTGACGCACGAACTGGTGCATACCGTGATCATCGAGACGCACCTGGAGATCCAGGACGCGGCGCGTCAGCGCTCCATCGGCTGGCTTCGCCGCGGGCGCGTCGATCTGCGTTACCCACGCCGGCTGCGCCCCGACATGCAGGACATCATCGGCCCGCGCCTGACCGATACTCCACACAGCACACACCACGACCAGCAATAACCGGATCATCGTTCCGCCCCCGAAAACCACCGCTTTGCGGCAGATTAGGACGAGGCATCGTAAAGACAATCAAGAGATTGCACCCGTTTCGGGGTGATCAGCCAAGCATAATCGCCCAGCGCGGAACATCTTCTGCGATCAAAGTGCCCTCGCAACCCACGGGATAACGTTCACGATCGGTAATCGCCGCCAGGGTCGCCCGATCGTCGGGCGCAACCGCCGCCATCGTTCGCGCGCCATCCTCGGTCCGCAAGATGACCACGCCATGATCCACCGCACCATCGCGGCGATAGAGGATCGTGGCAGTCTCGAGCGTCGCTGTGCCGTCGGCCGGCATCACGGTCGGCGGCACCGCGCCGCGCCGTTTTTCGGCATCGCCGGTCATCGCATAGTCCTGGTCGAGCGCTCGGTCGGGTCGAACAGCGCTCAACACCAATGCGTGATGCTTGGTGACGAACTCGCCCTGTCCATAGAGCAATCCTGTCCCTGCATCGGACCGCAGCCGCCGTATCATCGCGGCGGTGGCGTGGAGCATATAATCATTGAGCGGCGCGCCAAAAAAGGTGAGCCCGCCGGTCACCGTCGGCATGACATCCTCGCCCAACCCGAGCGTCCGCCGCGCCATCTTGGGCACGCAGGGAAAGCAGCTATAGAGTTCGACCGCATCGAACGGCCGGCCATCGTTCAGGTCGAGCGCACGGGCCAGCACGGCATCCTGCGCGGGACTCGCGGCGTAGCCATCGCGGGCGAGGTAATCGCGCGGCTCGTCAGCTGCGGCGCCGCCGATCAGATAGATCATCGCCGCCGGGTCGATCCCGGCCGCCCGCGCGGTGGCCAGGCTCGTCACGATCACCGCCGCGCCCTGATTGACCATGGGATTAGCGACCATCAGCTTCGTATAGGGCCAGGCGATCAGCCGGTTGTCGGGAGTCACGCGAGCGATGTCGTCGGCGGTATAGTCGCGATTGAGCCAGCTTGATGGATTGCCGCCCGCGATCGCCGCATAATGCGCCCAGAGTTCGGCGGATTCGCGTTGCGCGGCGGCCGGCGTCTGCCCCCAGGCATGCGCGCTCGCCATCTCATAGAAAGGATAGACGTTGACCGGCATCGACGCGCCCAGCGCGATCGCCAGCGGATGGAGATAGGTCGCCCGCTCAACCCGCGCCGGCGCGTCATGCGCGAACGACGGCCAGGGGAGTTCGGCGCCCTCCTTCTGCGCTCGCGCCGCGCTGTACTGTGCTTCGCCACCGGCGATCAATGCGGCTTGGGCCTCGCCGCGTGCGATCGCCAACGCGGCTTCGTGCACCAACTTGGTCGGCGTCTCGCCGCCGATGGGCGCGTAGCTGAGCGAGCGTGGCGCGATGCCCAGTCGCGCCGCGAGTTCGGCAGGCGGATCGGCATACCGCCAGCTCACCAGATTGACGACGTCGAGCCGGTCGACCTGGCGAAGCAATCCGCCACCCGCATCCTCGTTCGCCCGCCGCGCGGCGAATACCATCAGCCCGATCGGATCGAGCGCCTGGCTGAGCGTCGCCGGACGATCGACCGCCTCGCCGCATCCGACGATGACGGGGGTACGATCGTCCGGCGTCACGCTGTTACCAGACGTGGACGCGATCGCCCGGCGCCAGATAGCGCTTGTCGCCCGGCTTGATCCCGAACGCGTTGTACCACGCGTCGAGATTGCGCACGGTCTCGACCCGGAGCGGCGCCAGCGCGTGCACGTCGGTCGCGATCCGGGCGCGGATCGCGCGCTCGCGCATCTTGGTCCGCCAGCTTTGTGCGAACGCCAGGAAGAAGCGCTGGTCGCCGGTCAGCCCGTCGATCACCGGAGCCGATTTGCCGCCCAGCGACGCATGATACGCCTCGTACGCCGCGGTCAGGCCGGCGGTATCGGCGATATTCTCGCCCAACTCCTGCTGCCCCTTGGCAAACAGACCCGGCAACACCTCATATTTGTCATACTGGTCGGCCAGCGCCTTGCCCGATGCCTCGAACCGCGCGAGGTCGGTCGGCGTCCACCAATTGTGCAGCCGCCCCGTCGAATCGAAGTCGGAGCCCAGATTGTCGAACGAGTGGCTGACCTCGTGCCCGATCGTCGCGCCGATCGCGCCGTAATTGGCCGCCGCATCGAAAGTCGGATCGAAATAGGGCGTGTTGAGGATCGCTGCCGGGAAATTAAGCGCGTTCTGCAGCGGCAGGTTGACCGCATTGACCGTCTGCGGCGTCATCCACCATTCGCCGCGATCGGGCGTCTTGGCGAGCTTGCCGATCTGGTAGCGATAATTGGACAGCTTTGCGCGGACCAGATTGCCCGCCGGGTCGGTCGCACTGACGACGTAATAAGGACGCATCGGCCAGGTGTCGGGATAGCCGACGCCGACCTTGAGCACCGACAATTTCTTGCGCGCTTCGGCCTTGGTCGCGGGCGCCATCCAGTCGAGCGCGACGATGCGCTTGTCGAACGCCGCGACGATGTTCTTCACCATCGTCTGGATCGCCGCCTTGGACGAGGCCGGGAAATATTTGCCGGCGTAGATTTTGCCGACCTCATAGCCCAGCGCGCCGTTGACCGCGCCGATCGAGCGCTTGTCGCGCGGCTGCTGCGCGGGGGTGCCGGTCAGCTGCTTGCCGAAAAAGTCGAACTTGGCGTCGTCGAACGCTTTGGGCAGGGTCGAGGCCACTTCATTGATGCGGTGGAATGCCAGCCAATCCTGCCACGATTGCATCGGCTCGCTCGCGACCAGGCCGGCGAGCTTGGTCGTCGTCTCGGGGTTCCAGACGATGAAATTCTGCTGCTTGGGCAGCCCCGCCGCGGTCCAATAAGCGGTCCAGTCGATCCCCGGCGCCTTCTTCGCGAAGTCGGCGCGAGTCCAGGGATTATTGCCCTTATGCGCGTCCTGCGCGGTGATGATATCGGTCTGCGCCGCAGCGATCTTCATCTCGAGCGCGAAGACACGGCCCGCGCGCGCCTTGGGGTCGCTCATGCCCGCCAGCGTGAAGATCTTTTCGAGATAGTCCTTATAGCCGTCACGCAGCTCGGCCATCTCCTTCTTGTCGGACAGGTAATAATCGCGGTCGGGCATGCCGACGCCGCCCTGCATCAGGTACGGCGCGTTGATCGTCGGCTTGTTGAGGTCCTGGCCGACGAACAGGCCGAACAGGTTATCGGTCGAGGCGTAATTGTTGTTGTTAAACGGGTCGGTATCGGCCCGCATGTTGGCGCCGAGCATCGCCGACAGCTGCGCCCTGGTCTTGAGAGCCGCGATCGGCGCGAGGATCGGCTTGAGCGGCGCGGTACCGCGCGTCTCGATCGCGGCGGTATCGTTATACGCGTCGTAATAATCCGCGATCCGGCGCAAGTCAGTGCCCGCCTTCGCCTTGGCGGCAGCGGCGCCCTTGATGATGTCGGCGTTGCGCGCCTCGGCGACCTTGAACACGTCGAGGCTGACGCCGATCGACGAACGGTCGGCGGGGATCTCGGCGGTCTTCAGCCACGCGCCATTGGCATAAGCGTTGAAGTCGTCGCCGGGCTTGGCGTTCTGGTCGATCAACGATTTATCGACGCCCGATTTGGTTCCCATCACCGCCTGGGCAAGAGCGGGAGCCTGCCATAGGGCGACTCCGCCTGCGGTGGTGGCGAGCAGCATGGCGGCGAGAATTGAGCGCTTCATCGGGAACCCTCTTTTGGTCTGGTGTATGACCCATTGGCTACACTAACATGCCGAACGGTTCCAGCGGCTTCCCATGGGGTCGCGGCGCGGCTAGGCAGGCGGCATGAGCGCACCCGTTCTCGACACTCGCCTTTCCCCGGACAGCGACCAATTCCGCGCCAATGCTGCGCACAATCGCGCGCTGGTCGACCGGTTGCGCGCCGACGTCGCGACCGCCGCCTTGGGCGGCAATGAGAAGAGTCGCGAGCGCCACACGTCGCGCGGCAAGCTGCTCCCGCGCGACCGCGTCGAACGCTTGCTCGACCCGGGCTCACCCTTCCTCGAGATCGGGCAGTTGGCGGCGTGCGACCTGTATGACGGCGAGGTTCCGGGCGCCGGGATGATCGCGGGCGTCGGCCGCGTCTCGGGGCGCCAGGCGATGATCGTGTGCAACGACGCCACGGTGAAGGGCGGCACTTACTATCCGATGACGGTCAAGAAGCATCTCCGCGCGCAGGAGATCGCCGAACAGAACCGCCTGCCCTGCATCTATCTGGTCGATTCGGGCGGCGCCAATTTGCCGCACCAGGCCGAGGTGTTCCCCGACCGCGATCATTTCGGACGCATCTTCTTCAACCAGGCCAATATGTCGGCCAAGGGCATTCCCCAGATCGCCTGCGTGATGGGCAGCTGCACCGCGGGCGGCGCCTATGTCCCGGCGATGAGCGACGAGAGCGTGATCGTCCGCAACCAGGGCACGATCTTCCTCGCCGGCCCTCCCCTCGTCCAGGCGGCGACCGGCGAAGTGATCAGCGCCGAGGATCTCGGCGGCGGCGACCTTCATGCGCGCAAATCCGGCGTGGTCGACCATCTCGCCGAGAATGACGAGCACGCGCTGACCATCGTCCGCGACATCGTCTCGACTCTCCAGTGCGATCGCAAGCACGATATCGAACTACGCGAACCGCGCCCGCCCAAGTTCGATCCGCACGATCTGTACGGCATCATCCCGCAGGACGTGCGTGCGCCTTACGACGTCCACGAAATCATCGCGCGGCTGGTGGACGGATCGGAATTTCAGGAGTTCAAGGCGCTGTACGGCAGTTCGCTGGTGTGCGGCTTCGCGCATATCTGGGGCATGCCGGTCGCGATTCTGGCGAATAACGGCGTGCTGTTCAGCGAGAGCGCGGTCAAGGGCGCGCATTTCATCGAACTCGCGTGCCAGCGGCGCATCCCGTTGCTGTTCCTCCAGAACATTTCGGGCTTCATGGTCGGCGGCAAATATGAGGCCGAGGGCATCGCCAAGCACGGCGCCAAGCTGGTCACCGCAGTCGCCACCGCCAGCGTGCCCAAGGTTACCGTGCTGATCGGCGGCAGCTTCGGCGCGGGCAATTACGGCATGGCGGGCCGCGCTTATAGCCCGCGCTTCCTGTTCACCTGGCCCAACAGCCGGATCAGCGTGATGGGCGGGGAACAAGCGGCGTCCGTGCTGGCGACCGTCCATCGTGACGCCGCGAAATGGACGCCCGAAGAAGCCGAAGCCTTCAAACAGCCGATCCGCGACGACTATGAAGCGCAAGGCTCACCCTGGCACGCCACCGCGCGGCTATGGGACGACGGCATCATCGACCCCGCCCAGACTCGCGACGTGCTCGGCCTCGCCTTCGCCGCCTGCCTCAACGCCCCGATCCCCGAAGCCCCGCGCTTCGGCGTGTTCCGGATGTGATGACGGGAACCGAACAAAACCCTCCCCGTCGCGGGGAGGAATATAAGGAAGAACGATGATCCTCCTCCCACTCCTTCTGCTCGCATCCGCCGCCGATCAAAAGGCGAGCGACAAGCTCCCGCCTGCCAACCCCCTCCCCCCGCCCGTCAGCGAGGAAGGCCAGGTGATGGCGCCGATCAACGCGATGTTCGACGGGCTCGCACGGCGCGACTCCGCGATCATCCTCGCCGCGATGCGACCCGACGCCACCGCTATAGTTGCCGCGGAGAAGCCCGATGGCACGCGTAGCGTCCGGCGCCTGACCGGCGCCGAATTCGCCGCTGGCGTGAAGCCCGGCCCCGAGCGGTTCGAGGAACGGCTGAGCGACCCCGCGATCGAGATCGATGGCGACATCGCGATGGTGTGGAGTCCCTATACCTTCCTGATCGACGGCAAGGTCCATCATTGCGGCGTCGACCATTTCGACCTCGTCCGGGAGAGCGGCTCGTGGAAGGTCGCCAACGTCACCTGGTCGAGCCGTACCACCGGCTGCGCCGCGCAATAGCCTGACCGCATCGTTTCGAGAGGAGCCGACGATGATCTTCCTTCCCCTGCTGCTCGCCGCCGGGGCACCCGCGGCCGAGAAGGCGCCCGGTCCGGTATCGGCGAGCGACGCCGCCGCGGTAATGGCGCCGCTCAAGGCCTGGTTCGCAGGGATCGACGCGACCGACGCAGGCGCGATCCGCAACCAGATTCGCATCGATGGCGGCGGCGGCGCGACTGTCGCGGTCAATCGCCCGGACGGCACCAAGCTGGTCCGCCACATCAGCTGGGAAGACTATCTCGCCAAGATCAAGCCAGGCGAGCATCGCTATCACGAGCAGTTCACCGGCAATCCGCTGATCCGGATCGACGGCGACATCGCGATGGTCTGGGGCGACTTCACCTTGTCGGTCGACGGCAAGGTCGCGACCTGCGGCGTCGACCATTTCGATCTGGTCCGCGAAAATGGCGCGTGGAAGGTTCAGAATGTGACCTGGTCGCAGCGTACGGCGGGATGCCCGGCTCAATGACGGCGATCGAAAATCCAAGGGAACAGCATATTCTATATGCACTTGCTCTGATGTGTAGCCAGTACCTCTCCGAGGAGCATGAAGGACGCGAGGTGCTCGATCACCTTTGTATGGGCGCGGGTGAGGAAGCCTATAAGGTGCTGGAGGCTTACGGGCTGATCGAAGTCGAAGGACGAGGGGCGACTTGGACTCAGGCGGGTACCGACTTGATGGACCGGAGACTCAACCAAATGCAGTTTCCGCAATGATCACATCCCTCCTCATCGCCAATCGCGGCGAAATCGCCTGTCGCATCATCCGCACCGCGCGAGCGATGGGAATCCGCACGGTCGCGGTCTATTCTGATGCCGACGCCAATGCGCTTCACGTGCGCCGGGCCGACGAGGCCGTGCATATCGGGCCGTCGCCAGCGCGCGAAAGCTATCTGGTCGGCGACAGTATCCTCGCCGCAGCAAAACAGACCGGTGCGGAAGCGATCCACCCCGGCTACGGCTTCCTCAGCGAAAATGCCGACTTCGCGCAGGCGGTGAAGGATGCCGGACTGATCTGGGTCGGGCCTAATCCCGACAGTATCCGCGCAATGGGGCTGAAGGACGCCGCCAAGGAGCGGATGATCGCCGCCGGCGTGCCGGTGACGCCGGGCTATCTCGGCGAGGATCAGCGCCCCGATCACCTGAAGACAGAGGCCGACACAATCGGTTATCCGGTGCTGATCAAGGCAGTCGCCGGTGGCGGCGGCAAGGGCATGCGGCGGGTGGACGCGTCGGAGGAGTTCGCCGACGCCTTGCTCTCGTGCCAGCGCGAAGCCGCTGCGTCCTTCGGCGACGATCGCGTGCTGATCGAGAAATACATCCTCTCGCCCCGCCATATCGAAGTGCAGGTGTTCGGCGACAGCCACGGCAATGTCGTGCACCTATTCGAACGCGACTGCTCGCTCCAGCGCCGCCACCAGAAAGTGATCGAGGAAGCCCCCGCTCCCGGCATGGACGAGGATACTCGTGCTGCAATCTGTGCTGCAGCCGTGCGTGCAGCAAAAGCGGTCGATTATGTCGGCGCAGGCACGATCGAGTTCATCGCAGATGCGAGCGAAGGCCTGCGTGCCGACCGCATCTGGTTCATGGAGATGAATACCCGGCTCCAGGTCGAGCACCCCGTGACCGAGGAGATTACCGGGCAGGATCTGGTCGAGTGGCAGTTGCGCGTCGCCTCGGGCGAGCCGCTGCCCCGCACGCAGGACGAGCTTGAGATCAACGGCTGGGCGATCGAAGCACGGCTTTATGCCGAGGACCCGGCCAAGGGCTTTCTGCCCTCGATCGGCCGGCTCGAGGCGTTCGACCTGGGCGACGACGCCCGCGTCGATACCGGGGTCGAGCAAGGCGCGGACATTTCGCCCTTCTACGACCCGATGATCGCCAAGGTCATTGCCTGGGGCGAGGATCGTGAGGAAGCGCGCGAATTGCTGGCCGACGCCTTGTCCGATGCGATCGTCTGGCCGGTGCGGTCGAACGCGGGGTTCCTGGTCGAGGCGCTGGAGCATGAGGCGTTTGCCGAGGGCAATGTCGACACCGGACTGATCGCGCGTGAAGGCGATGCGCTGATGCCGCCCGCGCTGCCGTCCGACGAGGCATTGGCCGACGCCGCCGCCGCACTGATCGGCGAAGTGCCGATGGCGGGGTTCCGCCTCAACGCTCAGTCGCGACGAACCGACACCTTCCTGCTCGACGGCACCACGGTCGCGATCGAACACGGTGCGGCTGAAGCCGGATCGGAAGCGGTCGACAGCCTGCTGATCGCCGAGGGCGGCCAGGTCTGGCAATTGACCCGCTGGCGCGCGGCGGGCGGCACCGCGGGAACCGCTGGCGATGGCGCGATCCTGGCGCCGATGCCGGGCCGGGTGATCGCGGTCGACATCGCGGCCGGCGACACGGTGACCAAGGGCCAGAAGCTGCTGACGCTCGAAGCGATGAAGATGGAGCACGGCCTCACCGCACCATTCGACGGCGTGGTGGCCGAGTTGAACGCGGAAGTGGGGTCGCAGGTGCAGGTCGATACCTTGCTGGTCAGGATCGAGAAAATCGAATGAGCGCGCGCCGCGTCGCTCCTGACCGGACACCCAATCGCCGCCGCCATGACCTTGCGATAGGCCGATGTGAGGCCTAAGCGGCGGGCATGGCGAAGACCCATCGTTTCTTCTCGCACCACACGCACGAATTTCTGCGCGTGGCCGCCTGCACCCCGGTGGCCAGCGTCGGCGACATCGCCGCCAATGTTCGCGAGACGATCGCGCTGGCGAAACGCGGCCACAAGGAAGCGTGCGACCTCCTCGTCTATCCCGAGCTCAATCTCACGTCCTATGCGATCGACGATCTGCATCTGCAGCAGACGATCCAGCGCGCGACCGAAGAGGCGCTGGCCGACGTTGCGGCGGCGACCGCCAAGCTGCGACCGGTGCTGCTGGTCGGCGCGGCGATCCCGCGCAATGGCCGACTCTACAATTGCGCGGTGGCGATTCATCGCGGGCGGATCCTGGGCATCGTCCCCAAGACCTTCCTGCCCAATTATCGCGAATATTACGAGAAACGCTGGTTTGCGAGTGGCGACGGCGTGGTGCGGACGGAGATCGATATTGCCGGGCAAGCCGGCGTGCCGTTCGGCACCGACCTGATCTTCGCCGCCAGCGACCTCCCGCATTTCATTTTCCATGCCGAGATCTGCGAGGATTATTGGGCACCCACCCCGCCCTCGACCTGGGCGGCGCTGGCCGGCGCGCTGGTCTGCTGCAACCTGTCGGCGTCCAACGTGCTGATCGGCAAAGAACGGCAGCGGATGCTTCTGTCCGGATCGCAGTCCGACCGTGCGGTGTGTGCTTACGTCTTCTCCGCCGCGGGTCCGGGCGAAAGCACCACCGATCTGGCCTGGGACGGCCAGGGGATGGTGCACGAACTGGGCGAGTTGATCGCCGAGTCCGAGCGCTTTCCGGCTTCATCGGGCCTGTTGGTCGCCGATGTCGATTGCGGACGTGTCCGGCACGAGCGCATGCGCAACAGCACGTTCGCCGACGCCGCGCGCTTCGCCGGGATCGACGACGCGGACTACCGCTTCATCGGCTTCGAGGCGAAGCCCGATTTCGCCGATGTCGGTTTCAAGCGCGACGTGCGGCGCTTTCCGTTCGTCCCCAATGCGCCCGAGAAGCTCGACGCCGATTGCTATGAGGCGTTCAATATTCAGGTCTCCGGACTGATCCGCCGCGTAGAGGCAGCGCGCGCCAAGCGGCTGGTGATCGGTGTGTCGGGCGGGCTCGATTCGACCCATGCGCTGATCGTCGCGGCCAAGGCGATGGACCGGCTGGGCCGGTCGCGCGACCATATCCTGGGCTATACGATGCCCGGCTTTGCGACCAGCGAGGGCACCAAGTCGAACGCCTGGGCATTGATGCGCGCGCTGGGCGTGGCCGGCGACGAGATCGACATCCGACCCGCCGCGAGACAGATGCTCGAGGATATGCGCCACCCGTTCGCCAGTGGCGAACCGGTCTATGACGTGACCTTCGAGAACGTCCAGGCCGGACTCAGGACCGATTATCTGTTCCGGCTGGCGAACCAGCATGACGGCCTGGTGGTCGGGACCGGCGATCTGTCCGAACTCGCGCTCGGCTGGTGCACCTATGGCGTCGGCGATCAGATGAGCCATTATGCGGTCAATGCGGGCGTGCCCAAGACGTTGATCCAGTACCTGATCCGCTGGTGCATCCGGACCGACCAATATGATGGCGAGACCGACCGCGTGCTCGACGCGATCCTGGCGCAGGAAATCTCGCCCGAGCTGGTCCCCGCCGGCGCCGATGGCGCGATCCAATCGACCGAGAGCAAGATCGGACCGTACGAGCTCAACGACTTCTTCGTCCATTATATCGCGCGCCACGGCATGACGCCGTCCAAGGTCGCGTTCCTCGCGCTAAAGGCGTGGGAAGATGCGAGCGCGGGCCGCTGGCCGCGCGATTTCCCCAAGGCCGCGCGACACGCTTACGACCTCGCGACGATCCGCGGATGGTTGGAGAAGTTCCTGTTCCGCTTCTTCACGATCAGCCAGTTCAAGCGCTCGGCGATCCCGAACGGGCCGAAGGTTTCGGCGGGCGGCGCGCTGTCCCCTCGCGGCGACTGGCGCGCACCGTCGGACGGCACCGCTCAGCCCTTCCTGGACGAGCTGGCCGCGAATCTGCCCTGAAGTCTAAGACGTCAGGGCAGATTCCGTTCAGATTTAGAGCCCGATCTGAAGCGTCGCGCGCAGCGAGAGTGCGGCGCGGCTCTGTTGCTCCTCGGCGCCCACTTCGCCGCCGATGCGGAAACCGGGCGACCCGCCCGACGCGCGGAAGCGGCCGACCCAGCCGTCGGTGCGCTGGTCCGGGATCAAGGTGAAGGCTTGCCCACCGGCGAAGCTCGCCGTGGTCGATCCCAGTTCGCCGCCGAGGATCTGACGACGGCCTGCCTCGATCTCAGTGTGGAACCAGCCATCCTCGGTCGAGCCGAACGTGAGCCCCACTGCCATCGTTGCATTGGCGGCGAATTCGTCGCTGGTGCGCTTGGCGATCGACAAGTCGAACGCCTTGCCACCACCGGTTTCGGTATGGGCATCCTCGTCCAGCCGGTAATAGTCGACCGACAGGATCGGGCGGAAGGTCAAATGCCCGACCGCGCCTTCGTATGACGCGCCGCCGGTGGCCGAGAGCATCTTGCCGTTCCATTTCGAGCTGTTGCTGAGCGCAACCGCCGTGCTGGTACCGTCATTGCCGGTGAAGCTGCGCTCGCTCGCGAAATTGACGCGCGCCGCGGAGACGCGAGCGAATGGGCGCAGGCCGCTCCAGTCGCCGCGCCAATAAGCGGCGACTTCATACTGGTCGGACGACACGGTATTGTCGGTACCATTGTCGTTGTCGTTGCCGTGCAGATAGGCGAGCGACAGGCCAAAATTGCCGAGCTTGGTCTTGTATTCGGCGCCGCCCGATGTGCCCCAGCCATTGATGTCGTAGGATGCGGTGTTGAGGAAGCTCTTCGATCCGCCATAGGCGACTTCCTCGAGCCAATATCCCCATTTGCCCTTGTCGACATACGGCGCACCGCCATCGGTCAGCATTCGGCCGATCGCGCGCGATCCGGCGCTGACCGCCGCGAAGGTGCCGCCGGCATGGTCCGGCAGCATCTGGCGGATCGCGGTCTGGAACGCGGTGCCGTCGGTGATGTTGAGGAACGAGTTCGCGACCTTGCTGTCCTGGCTCAGCGCGGCATAGATTGCGCTATAAGCAGCGGACCCCGAGCGGTTTAGGCCCAGTTCGGTCGTCGTCTTGGCGGCGATGTCGATCGCGATCTGATTGGCGGGGCCGCCGGTCGCGATGCTGGTCTTGTACATGTAGGGTAGCGAAACAGCGGAGGTCGTCAGGTTGCTAGCGCCGGTGACCGTGCCGGCGGTCAGGATGGTGTAATGCCCGGTCCCGGTGACGAGGCCGGTCAGCTTGATCGCCAGCTTCGAATTGGCGTCGAAGCTCGCCGTTCCGGCGACATTGTACTGGGTGGCGGTGTTGGTCGTGGTGTTGACCGTGACGCCCAGGGTGCCGCCGCCGGTCACCGCCAGCGAACCGATCGACACCGGCATGGTGCCGGTGTTGGTGAAGGTGCCGCCATTGACCATGACCGCCAGGCCCGAAGCATTCGCCAGCGTGCCGGCGAAAGTCGAGGTGCCGCCGATGGTCAGCGTGTCAACCCCGCCGCCGAAGTCGACCGCGCCGGAATAGACCGCCGTGCCGGCCAGGGTCATCGCGTCGTTGCCGGCGCCGAACGTGGCGTTGCCGGTCATCGTGGCGTCGCCCGACATGGTGAGCAGGTTGTTGCCCGCGCCGAACGTGACATTGCCGGCAAGCGCCCCGTCGCCGAGATCGAGCGTATCGTTGCCGCTGCCGAAGCGGACGTCGCCGGCAATCGACGGCGCGGTGCCGCTGGCGACAACAATCTGCCTGACCGTAGCGCCGGTCGTATTGGCGCTGAGGTCGACCGCGATATTACGGGTCGATGTCGTGTCGGCGCCGTTGGCGGTGATCGCGCCGGCATTTTCGACCAAAGTCACGCTGCCCGACTTGTCGACGATAGCGGTCGCGCCGGCGGCAGTCCCTGCAGTCGCCGAGATCGTGCCGGTGTTGCGGATCGAGGTCACATTGGCCCCGGCATCGACCACGATGGCCTGCGACAGCTGGCCGGCCGTCGACGCGCCGCTCGCGGTGATCTTGCCGGAGTTGACGATAGTGGGAACCGTCGCGCCGGCACCGATGCGCAGCGCCGTGGCGTTTGCCGCATTGGCGGTCGCCGCGACCCCGCCGGTGACTTGCATGCCGTTGGTGACATTGACCGCTCCGCCCTGCCCGCCGATCACCACGCCATTGGCGTTGACGCCGGCATAAAGGCCGTTGCCGCTCGCCGTGCCGTTGATGATGAGACCATAACCGGCGGTGTTGGCGACAGGCCCCAACGTGACCGAATTGCCGGCGGCGCCGATCTGGAGCGCGGCGGCCGATCCATAGGACGTGATTACAGCGGACCCTTCGCTCGCATCGGGAATCCCGTCCTTGTCGACATCGGTATCGGTCGTGCTGGTTGTCGGCGGGATCGCCAGGATCACGCCACCCGCGACGTTACCGGTGATTGATACCGCCGGCCCCCCTTGCAGCAGGTCGTCAGCGTCGAGCTTGCTCGGATCGGCGGGCACCGTTGTGTAGCGATAGCCAGTGCTGGAGATCGTGCCCTGAAGCGTCAGCGCGCCCGACACATTGCCATTGATCAGAACGGCGCTGGCGTTGGCGCCTTGCGCAGAGATCGTCCCCGCGATGCGGGCATTGCCGTTGATGTCGCCAGTTTTCACACCCGCCGAATTGTCGCCGGTTACCGTGATAGTGCCGTCGGTCGACAGATTGCCGTTGAGCGGACCGCCAAGCAGGATGCCGTAGGAATTGTTGCCCTCGACGGTGATCGTCGATCCCAGCGCATTGGTAATCGCGCCGGTGAAGGCGCCGGCAGTGCGGATGCCTGCACGCCCGGTGCCTGCGGCGAACGGGCCGTCGAGATCGCCGTCATTGTCGGTATCGGTCGGCGTATAGGTTTCGTCGATGATGATCTTGCCGGTATTGTTGATCGAGCCGGTCACGCCGGCCACGGCGCCGATCCCGGTTGAATTGTCCGAATTGGTGATCTGGATCGTGCCGGCGTTGCTGACGCCATTGTTGCTGTCGATCGTCACCGCAGTGCCGCTGGTGACGGTCACCGATCCGGCCGACGTGATGCTGACATCCGACGGCGCGCCGCTGTTCGCGGTCGACGTCTTCACCGGCGTGGTGATCGCGGTGGAGATCGTGCTTTGCGCCGCGGCGGGAGTGGCGGCGAACAGAATGACGGGGGTCAGGCAAGTCGAAGCAAGCAATACGCGCATCTGAAGTCCCTTTTTCGGATGCCCGTTGGGGAGAGCGGCACCCGTTCAAAGGCGATGACGGCGCAGACGCGGCGCAACCTTGGGGGTTAGGGTAAATTTTTCCTAGAACGCAGCGTCGAACCCGATCCGTATGGTGCGCGGGCGCAGCGGCGTGATCTGCTGGTCGCTCGACATCGCAAATGGCGTACCCAGCGCGAAGCGGTTGCCCACTTGGTCGGCCAGGTTGGTCACGCTGGCCGTCAGCGCGAACCGATCGAACGACAGCCGCGCGGAGATTCGGGTGTCGAGATAGTCACCCTGTTCCGCCCCCAGGATCGGGCCCACTCCTAACCGCGAATGGCCGGTATATCGCGCCGAGGCGGCAAGCGAGATCTGCGCCGTATCGGACACCGCGAATTCGTATTTGACCGCCCCGCGTGCGACGACATTGGCGATGTTGGGGACGCGACCATAGGTCACCGCATCGGCGGCGACAGCGTTGACGATGTGCGACGTCGCCGGCTGGCTGTTCGGACCAGGGATGACGAAGCTGAGGAAGAAGGGGCTGGGATTGACCACTTTGCTGTCGTTGAGCGAGATGCCGGCCTCCAGGCTCAAGCCGGGCGCCGGGCGCCAATCGGCTGATGCCGATACCGTCCAGATCCGGCCGTCGCCGATATTGGCCGTGCTCGGCAACCCGCGGCCATCGATGAAATCCGCCTGGATGTTGCGCCACAAGGTCCGCGAAACGCTGAGCGAGACGCCGATCGGGTCGATGCCGGGCACGCCATGCCGCATGCCGAATTCGAATGTCTCGGCGCGGTCATTGCGGAACCGCCGGACGAAGTCGCCTTCGATCGCCAGCCCGCCGGGTCGGAAACTCTGCTGGTAGCGGGCGTAGAGCGTCAGCCGATCGAGCGGCGTCGCGGACAGCGCGAACGACGGCAGGAATGCGCTTTCCTCACGTTCGGCCGTCACGTCCGCATTGAGCCGCGCGATCAGCGGAACGACATCGGCGCCCTCGCCCGTCAGCCAGACATGGCTGTAGCGGCCGCCCCCGGTCAGCGTGAGCTTGGGCAGCAGTTCGACCGAGACTTCGCCATAGCCGGTCGCCTCGGTGATGCGATTGACCACGCCGGTTGCCGGCAGCGGCATGTCGGGATCGCCCATGGCACGGCTGAGCTTGGTCGTGTTGCGCACGACGCTCATCCCGAAGACCCAGCCCAGGCCATCGGTCATCGGCCGCGACAGGCGGTTTTCGAACGAGAACAGGTCGGTATGGTTGTTCTGCTTGAACAGACGTTCGGGCCCGTTGGGCTCCGTGGCGTCGTACCGTTCGTCCAACCGCTGCCGCGCGATGCCGAGCGAGGAGACGAACAGCAGGCCGCTGTCGAAGCGACGGCTCGCCACCAGTTCGCCCAATCCATAGGTCGCGTCGCTGCCCTGGGGCAGCCGGCTGTTGCGGGTCAGCGGCGGCGCGTCGCGATCGGCATATTGGCTGTCGAGGTTGCGCGTCTGCTGAAACGTGCCGCCCAAATCGATCGTCCAGCCGCCGACCTTGCCACGCAGCGTGGCCCGCCCGCCAAAGATGTTGGAGCGGTTGATGTCCTTCTTTCCGAGCAGCGGGTTGTCGATATAGCCGCCCTCGGTAATCCCATAGCCGAGCACGCGAATGCCCAGCGCATCTTCGGCGATCGGCAGGTTGAGCACGCCGGCGAGATCGGCGCCGGGCGCGCCATGCCAAGTCGCCGACACGCCGCCGGTCAGCGACCCGCCTATCGTTGTGAGATCCGGTGTGTTGCGGATGATGCGGATGATGCCGCCGAGCGACCCCGCGCCGTAGAGCGTCCCCTGCGGCCCCTCGAGCACCTCGACCGAACCGACATCGTAGAGCCTGAGATCGGGATCGGGCGCATTGTAAGTCAGGCGCACGTCGCCAAAATACTGGCCGACGGTGGCCTGGGTCGGTCCGGTGAAGCTCGAATCGGCGATGCCGCGGATGAACAACTTGTTGCGGCCGGCGCCGAGATAAGTCGACGACACGGTAGCGACGCGCGAGATGATGGCATCGGTGCCGTTGTCGGAGTCGCGACCCAAATCGAGGCCACCGATCACGGTCACCGCGCCGGGGAAGCTCTGCAGCCGCGTGTCGCGCTTGCTCGCCGTCACGACGATGTCGTCCGCCGCTTGCGGCTGCGGCGCGGGTGCCGGCGACGTCGGACGCTTGACGGCGATGGCGCGAGCGATCGGCTTTGCCCTGGGCGGCGGCGCCGGGACGATCCGCCAGACTCCGGGCGCCGGCGATACCGCCCGAGCCGATGTCCCCTTCAGCAACAGCTGAAGCGCGCGGCCGGCGCCCATCGTGCCGCGCACCGCGGGCACGGCGCGGCGAAGCAAGCCGGGATCGTTCACCGCCACGACGATGCTGACGCGCGCCTGCGCGCCGAGTGCCGCGATCGCTTGGCCGAGCGTCCCGGCGGGAATGTCGATCGCCTGATCCTTCGCCTCGGCCGGCGATGCGATCAGGCAGAGCCCCGCCAGCGCCGCGGGGCCGGCGAAACCCCTCATGGTCCGGCGATCACCCACCCTTTGCCCGAACGGCGCACATTTGCGCCGAGAAGGATACCAAGACGCGCCATGGTCGGCTCGACGCCACCGTCGAGCCGCACGACGCCGCGGAACGGCCGCGCCGCGGCGGCGTCGCTGACGCTGACCGGCACGCCGAGATTGCGTTGCAGATCGGCAGCGACACGCGACAGCGGCGCTCCGTCATAGAAGAGCTGGCCGCTACGCCAAGTACCGACATCGGCTGGTCGGACCGCGCTCAGGCGGCCGGTGCGCTGTCCCTTGGCAAGCACAAAGCGTTGGCCGGCCGGTACATCGATACCGGCCTTGCCGGGATCGACCACGACCATGCCCTCGCTTACCGCCAGGTCGAGCGCGCCGCCGCCGGTGGTCACTTCGAACGTCGTCCCGGCATCGACCAATGTCGCGTCGGCAGTCTCCAGTCGGAACGGGCGCGCGGGATCGTGCTTGACCGTGAACAGCGCCTGGCCACGCTCCATCCGCGCGAACCGCTGATCCTTGCGATCGAGCTGGATCCTGGTCTCGCCATTGAGCTCCAGCTTGGTGTCCGCAAGGACCACAGTGCGGCGTTCGCCCGCCGCGGTCTGTACCGAATAGAGATCGCGCGCCGGCCAGGCGAGCCAGGAGCCGGCAGCGACCGCCAGCGCGACCGAGGCCGCCATCGCACCGCCGAGCCAGCGACGCCGCGACGGGACGATCGGCTCGGCGAGATCGGGTTCGGCCTCGGCCGGCCAGTTCACCCCGGTCAACAGTGCATCCAAATGGCGGTCGGCGTCGGCGGTTTCGGCATAAGCGCGCGCATGCGCGGCGTCCGCGGCAAGCCATGCCTCGAACGTTTCCCAGTCATCGAACGAGGGATCGCGCTGGCGGATAAGCCAGGCGATGGCTTCCTCCTCCATCTCGCGCGTCCAGTCGGTCATGTCCGCCTCCTATTAGCGAAGACGGACTCGGTCGGGTCAAACCTCATCGATCGACCTCCGATAGTCGAGCAAGGCGCGATAGGCGCGCCTGAGATCGGCTTCCACGGTACTCAGGCTGACCCCCAGTTCGCGCGCGATGTCGCGCTGCTGGACGCCATCGATGCGATGCCGGCGAAAGATCGTCGCAGTGCGCACGCCCAATCCATCCAGCACCGCTTGCACGCCCGCCAGCGTCTCCCGCGCCACCAGGCTGCGATCGGGGGACGGCGCGTCGGACCGGTCGGGCTGGGTCGGCCCCGCAGCGTCGCTCCAGTCCTGCTCGCGCCGCTCGGTCTGGCGCCGCGAGCGGAAGCGATCGACCATGAGGTTGTTCGCCGCTCGGTAGAGATAGGACAAAGGCTGGGCGACCGGTCCGGCATCGGCAGTCGCGACACGCACGTAAAGGTCCTGAAGCACGTCCTCGGCCGCGTCACCCGCGCCGCGCGCAATGAGGAATCGCAACAGCTTCTCCCTGTTCGCGAGGATGACGGCCTGAAGGCCAGAGGGAGGAACGTCGTCCATAGGCGGCGGAAAGGCATGAACCCGAAAGGGAAGCGACGCCCAGTACGGCGTGCGACGCCGCTTATCCAGCCCCATTGCAGGCGGGAGCAACCGATCGCCCCGTCAACTGCGATCCAATCTGCCGTACGACAGCCGCGCGCTAGGGGGTCTGGCTGAACAGGCTGGCCGAGGGAAGGACCTCGCTTGCACCCGAATGCCGCGTCACCGCATAGGTGAATCCGGGAAGCAGCGCATAAGCGCCGATCCGACCATCCTGGCCAAGCGCGAGAAAACCGACCTGAAGTCCCTTGATCGCATCGCCGCGCAACTGCGCGATGTGCTTGACCGCTTCCTCGCACGCCGCCTGAGGCGAGAGTCCGGCGCGCATCGAGGCGACGACCCGGGCGGTTCCGGCGATCCGCGTCACTTCCTCGCCGACTCCCGTCGACGCGGCCGCGCCTACCCCCTTTTCGAGGAACAGCCCGCACCCCGCCTGGGGCGAATCGCCGACCCGGCCACGCATCTTGAACGCCATGCCCGACGTCGTGCATGCCGCGGCCATCGCGCCGTCGAGACCGCGCGCCATGATCCCGATCGTATCGTGGTTGAGCTTGGAACCCGGCGGTCCCGGCAACTGGTTCTCGATATTGGCGACCGGCCGGTAGTTCGCGGTCTTGAGCCATTCACGCCAGGCTTTCTCGGCCTCAGGCGTGAGCAATTTGGTGCGTTTCATGCCCTGATCGAGCCCGAAGCGGGTCGCCCCCTCCCCGACCAGCAGCGTATGGGGCGTCTTTTCCATGACCAGCCGGGCGACCGAGATGGCGTGGACGATATCCTCCAGCGCGGCGACCGCGCCGACACCGCCGCGATCGTCCATGATGATCGCGTCGAGTGTCACATGCCCATCGCGATCAGGATAACCGCCATAACCTACCGAATGATTGGTCGGATCGGCCTCCGGCACCTTGGCACCGGCCTCGACCGCATCGAGCACCGAGCCGCCGGCCTTGAGGCGTGCGAGCGCGGCCTCGTTCGCGGCCTTGCCGAAATCCCAGGTGGAAAGGACGGCGACCGGATCGGTCGTTTCCGCCGCGGCGCCCGCGCTTGCCGCGAACACCGCCGCCGCGCCGATCCCCAATGCCCCGCGCCGTGAAACGCCGTCGTTCATATCTCACTCCCTTTTTTCGTCAGCGCTGAATGCAAGCGTTGCACGATGGCCTGATTGGTTGCACGTCGCGGCCCCGTTGCGAAACCGAGCCGCAACGTGGCGGCATCGGGTTCGGGACCAGGGCTGCTCGCCGAGCCATGGACTTCGCGCACGCCCGTGCCGGCAATGATCCGCGCGACGTTGTCGGGCGTGACGCCCGATCCCGCGATGACCGATAGTCGTTCTCCGGCCGCCGCGACCATCGCCGCGAGCGTCGCCATCCCTTCGACCGCAGTCGATGCGCCGCCCGAACTCAGGATCTTGTCATAGCCAAGCGCGATCGCCTCGCCCACGGCTGCGACCGGGTCGGGGACTAGATCGATCGCCCGGTGCAGCACGATCGTCGCATCGCGCGCCGCGTCACGGAAACGCCCCAGCGCCGCGCGGTCGAGCGCACCGTCGGACCGCACTGCGCCGACCACCACGCCCGTCACACCTCGTGCGACCGCTCCACCAATCTCCTCGACCATCAACGCCAAGTCGTCTTCGCTGTAGACGAACCCACCAGCACGAGGTCGAATCATCATGTGAACGGGACAGCCTGCTCGCAGTGCATGGTCCAGCAAAGCGCCCGACGGCGTCAGACCGCCGAGCTCGAGCGCCGAGCAAAGCTCGATCCGATCGGCCCCGCCCGCCAAGGCAGCGTCGACTCCGGCCGCATCGTCCACACAGATTTCCAGGATCGCGCTCACGACCCGTTCCTAAGCAGCTTCGCCATATCTTGCCAATGCTGCACCTGCGAAAGAAGACGTGCAACGGCGCCTCTTGGCGGAGGGCGGGGCGTCGGCGAATGAACCTTTGAACGCGTTGGCGCGATTTAGCGGCGATGGGTACGACTGCGGCTGCTTCCAAGGACGTAAGCCGCGTGGGAAGCTTTTTGGCAGTCGCACCTGGCGGATCGTTCGCAACTGCCTGGTCGGCCTGCTCGCGACGTTTTTCGTTATCTGGCTGGTCCTGTTCATCACGAAGGGCCGGTTTCTGAAATGACCTTTCGAGAGCGTCACGACCAGGATAGCGGGCCGCGATGTAAAGGTAGGAGGGGGACTTCCAGCTCTGTTTCGCGCCGTTGAAGATCAAATTTTACGCAGAGGGTTTGAGCGTCGCCAATCCGAAATGGGCGACCAAGCGCAATCTGTTTCAAGCACAAAAGATCGATATGCGTATTTCGCAGTTGAGCCCGCTCTTCGGCAAGAGTGGCAAGGAGTCGGCCGCCGATCGCAAGAAACAGAAAAAGAAGTTCCTCGGAATCTTCTGAACACGAAAACACCGGCGCGGATAGAGGACGGCCGGCGGTGGCGACCGCCGCATTCCGTTTGCGGCGAATTTGGCGGGTCGATCGTTCATGCACGCGTGGAAGCTGTGCCGGAGGAGAGACGCATGGGTGGCGATGTGAACGCGGATGGCGAAGATACGCATGCTGAGCGCGCCGAGGTGCATTTCCTGGCCGCGCTGGCGGACGAATTGATGCGCGGGCTGTTGCTGGCCGGCATCCTGTCGCAAGCGCAATTGAACGAGATCGAAGCGGCGGTCGCCGCGCGGGTTGGATCTCCGCCACGGGCGTGGTGACGCCGACAGTAGCCGATGCGCTCCCGTGGATCGGTTCGAAAAGCGCTCCGCGCGCTATAAGAGAATTGTTCGAGCCGACGGGCAACAGGTCATGGTTGCGATCAAAACGACGCGACGACCTTGAGAATGGTGTCGGCATTGCGGATCAATTCGGGCAAGCGTAGCGGCAATTCAGCGGCCGCGATGCTGTGGGTGTGCAGGACGTCGGTCGGTATCGCGCCGGATTTGATCGCTTCGATCACTCGCGAGAAATCCTCGGCCAGCGCATTCCGGCTCGCGATCAGCATCGCCTCGCGTTTATGGAACTCCGGGTCTTCGAAGCTGAGCTCGCCTTGTGCAACGCCGACCAGCACCAGTGCGCCGCCATGCGCGACGAACGACAAACTGCGACGCATCGCCTGCAGCGATCCGGTGGCGTCGATCACGACGTCGAACATGTCGCCGTTGGTCCAGTCGGCGAGCGTCTGATCGAGCTGGTCATCCGCGACCACCCCGTCCAGTCCCAGGCGGTCGCGAACGAAGGCGACCCGGGCGGCCAGCCGGTCGACGAGTAGGGGCTTTCTCCCATCCAGCATCGCAAACAGCGCGGTCGCCACACCGATCGGCCCGGCACCGACGACGAGCATATGGTCGCCGCTTTTCGGCGCGCGGGCGGCCGCATGCGCTCCCACCGCCAGGAATTCGACCATCGCCGCCTGTACCGGCGAGAGGCCCTCCGCATCGATCACCGCTGTTTGCGGCACGGCCAGAAATTCGCACATGCCGCCATCGACATGGACACCGAGTACGCGAATGTTCACGCAGGCGTTGGGCTTGCCGCGGCGGCAGGCCACACAATGGCCGCACGCGAGATAGGGGTTGATCGCGACCTGCTGTCCGACGCGCAGCGAGGTCCCCTCGCCCAGGGCGACGATTTCCCCACCCAATTCGTGGCCCATGACCCGCGGATAATGAAGAAAGGGGTGCTTGCCGGCGAAGATATGGAAGTCTGTGCCGCACAAGCCGATCTGCCGAATATGGATGAGCACCTCGCCGGGTCCGGGCTGGGGTTTATCGCGCGCGATAACATCCAGTTGAAATGGCTCGTGACAGACAATGGCCCGCATAATGGTCGTCCCTTCCTGGACGGCACCATCACACGATTATTTCCGTATATGCAATCTTGTTCTCGCCAGCACCAAGAGATTTTCGTCTGGAGCCAAGACCCAAGTCCGAAAGGCAGGAGTTCGCGTTCCGGAGGCCGAGCGCCTCGGAGCGGATTCGCCGAGCCAGAACGTCGTCAGAGGGTGTCGAGAGAGGTCAGGCCGGTTGATAGCCTAATCGATCCGACACTCGCATCGTGGCCGAGCGGAGGAGGTCACATGCCGCCTCAATATGGACCTTCTGCGAACCGTCGATCAGTTCGAGGAAGGGAATCGTCAACGCGGCAATGACCTCGCGATCAAAGCCGAAGACCGGAAAGCTGATGTCGGTCACGCCGTACGTGATCGGGCTCTTGCGCAGATCGAAGCCGGCGGCACGGATCGCTGTCTTACGCTCCACCAGCCAGTCCCGATCCACCTCGACGCCACGCTCGCTCTCCGCAGCACGAACAATCTGTTCACAGCGCTGGTCATTTGAAAACGCCAGGATGACCTGGCCGGAGCAGCTTCCTATTATGTCGATATGAGCGCCGACCTTGAGCGCAAAACCGCGCGTACCGGGCTGTTCCTCGCGGGCTATCACGATGCCGCGACCGCCGTTCGGCACGACCAGATGGCAGGACTGACCGGCCTCCATTGCCAGTACCTGCATTTCCGGCAGCGCCGCCCGGACGAGATCTTGCGACGGTGTCGCCCGGTAGGCGAGATCGAGGAGCTTGTAGGTGACGGTGTAGCGGTCAGTCGCCTGCGATTTCTGGAGATATCCCAGCTGCTCCATCACGACGACGATGCGAAACAACTCCCCGACGGTCCTCCCTAGATCGGCTGCCATCTCACTGACCAGGGCACCCTGCGGCCATTTCACGAGCAGTTCGATCACCTCGAAGGCTTTTTGAATCGCCGGAGCGGCGTAGGTCCCTTTTACCCCTGTTCGTCCCATCGCGGCCTCAGCCTCTCCATAATCTCTGTGAAAGGCGTGATTGCCCGGCCTGCGCTGCAGCGCAAGTCGGAAGGCCGACATCACTGATCAGCGCGAAGAGCACGGCATCCGGTTCCTCTCGAAGCCGCCGACATCCAGGTTGTAATTTTCATTCCAGCATGATTGCATTAAGGAGAATAATATTGCACCAATGAAAATAGACGATAACCCTGCCTGGGTCGATCGGAAACGGAAGATGCGCTTTGATGGAGGACGGTTGGCGGCTGCGTCGCGTGATCGCGATGGGCGCCAGAGCCCTAGGTCAGCATATCGAACGACCGTGACGGCGAGACGGGGACAGAACATTCTACCGGCAGGAGGAGAGATGACGAAGTTCAGCAAGCGCGAGATTTTGGGCGGTCCGCTCCTTGCCCTTGGCGCTGGCGCGCTGGGGGGGATCCGACCTGCGGCGGCGGCACTCTCAGCGACCGAAAGCGACATCGCGCGCGGCCCGTTCAACGCGACGCAGGAATCGCTCAAGACCTACCGGACGCCTGATTGGTTCAGAGACGCGAAGTTCGGTATCTGGGCACATTGGGGACCGCAAGCGGTGCCGCGCCAGGGTGATTGGTACGCCCGCTTTATGTATGTGCCCGGCCATCCGCATTATGACCACCACCTCAAGACCTACGGTCATCCATCGGAAAAGGGCTATAAGGACCTCATTCCACTCTGGAAGGCGGAGCGCTGGAATCCGGACGCGCTGATGGCCCGCTATGCCGCCGCCGGCGCCAAATATTTCGTGTCCATGGGCGTCCACCACGACAATTTCGATCTGTGGAACTCAAAACATCACCGGTGGAATGCCGCCGCCATGGGGCCGAAGCGCGACGTCGTTGGTACCTGGCAGGCGGCTGCGAAGCGGCGAGGACTCCGCTTCGGCGTTTCCGAGCATCTCGGCGCCAGCTATTGCTGGTCGTATCCGAACCGTCTCTACGATCAGTTCTGGCCCAAGCTTGGCGTCCCCTATGACGGTGCCGATCCGGCCTATGCCGACCTCTATCACGACAATCGCGACGAGCCGTACCGCAACACCAGGGAGAGCTGGTACACCACCAACCCGGCTTACCATCAGCTCTGGCTGAAACGAATCCGCGACCTCGTCGACAGTTACCAGCCGGACCTTCTCTATTCGGACGGCGGCTTGCCGTTCGGCGAGGTCGGCCGCACGCTGGTGGCCCATCTCTATAACAGCAGCATTGCCCGGACCGGCCGGCTCGAAGCCGTCTACAATTGCAAGGACAGCGGCACGGGCGAGTTCTACAAGGAAGGAATGGTGCAGGACGTCGAGCGCGGCGTGCTCAAGGGGATCAATCCCCTGCCCTGGCAGACCGACACCTCCAACGGCGACTGGTTCTACAGCGACAATTACAAATACAAGACGCCCAGCGACATCATCACCATGCTTGCGGACATCGTCAGCAAGAACGGCAACATGCTGTTGAACGTGGTCCTTTATGCGGACGGATCGCTACCGCCGGAATCGGACGAGCTCCTGACCGAGCTTTCGGCGTGGATGGCGGTCAACGCCGAAGCTATCCACGGCACTCGTCCGTGGAACGTCTTTGGCGAGGGGCCGACAGAGGCAGCGGAGGGCATGTTCAGGGAGGACGTCGATTATTCCGCGCGCGACATACGCTTCACGGTCAAAGACAAGGCGCTTTATGCGATTACGCTGGGCGAACCATCGAACCTGACGGAGATCGCTTCGTTGCGGACCGGCGCGCCTCATGCGCAGGGCCGCGTCGTCGGTGTCGAACTGCTCGGTGCTGGCCCGGTTCAGTTTCGCCGCACCCCGAAAGCCCTTTCGATCGACATTCCCGGCCGCCTGCCGACCCGCCACGCCAGCGTTTTCAAGATACATTTGGCCTGACACCGAAAGGAACGCCGGGCCGGCGTGACCGGCCCCGCTCCGCCGCTTCGACCTTCGATCCATCGTAGAAGGACCCACCATGCGCCGCCGCTCGGCTAGCCTCGCCGCCATTGCCTTCGTGTTCGTTGTTTCCAGTGGCTTCGCGCCGGACAGTCTTATGTCGCCGGCGCGTGCGCAAAGCGCGGTCGGGCACCCCGAATGGCCAGGCAAGGGCCAGTTGTTCGTCGGCACCTGCTATCAGCCGGTCGATCGCAGCCCGGAACAGATTCGGCAGGATATCGCGATCATGAAGGCCGCGGGCTTCAACCTGGTGCGCATGGGCGATCTGTCCTGGGATTCGTTCGAGCCGGAAGAAGGCCGCTTCACGTTCGAGTGGTTCGACAAGGTTATCGATCAGATGCACCAAGCCGGCATCCGGGTCATCGTCGATATACCCGGCGAACCGGCGCCGATCTGGATGCACAAGCGCTATCCTGGGGTCGACATCATCAACCAGGACGGCGTCAGGATCAACGCGGCGAGCCGCTATTGGGACAATATCAGCGATCCGGACTATCGCCGCCTGGCCAAGCGCCTCGCGCAGAAGATGATGGAGCGGTATGCGCAAAATCCCGCGGTCATCGCCGTGGGTTACGACAATGAGATCGGGAACGGGCACATGTCCTATTCCGCTGCCGATCGTGACCGCTTCGTCGACTGGCTCAAACGCCGCTACGGCTCCATCGAAGCACTCAACAAGGCTTGGGCGACCCAGCGCTGGTCACGCCGCATCAACAGCTGGGATCAGGTGGACCTGCCCTATGAACGCGGCCCCGGCCCAAACGAGCGCTATCTCGACCTGCGCCGCTACTGGTCCGACGATACGATCGGCGCGCTCGAGGATCTGGAGGCGGTGCGCAAGCAATATGCGCCCAACCTTCCCGTCGCTTCCAACTTCTGGCCGACGGCCGGCACCAAGGGCTTCGACTATCTGCGCTCGTGGGAGAAGATCTCGACCTACGGCGCGCAGGGCTTTTATCCTGGCGATCCGGGGGGTGCCGCGTTCGAGGCGATGTCAAACCGTGCAGGGCATGACACCCCGCTCTGGTTCAATGAGTTCACCGCCGGCGGGGGCGGCTATTACGGCACGCCCGGCCGCTCGCGGATGTGGGCCTATTTCGGCCTGATCTACTACACGCAGACCTTCCTCGCCTGGACGTTCAATTCGCATATCGGCGGCGAGGAGCAGGCCCTTTTCGGCCTGGTCGATCATGACGGACGCCCGTCGTGGAAGGTCGACGAATTCGCCCAGATCGCGCGCGAGTTCCAGACGATGAAAACGCTGGGGTTTCCGCGCTATCGCCAGCCCGAAGTCGCCGTGAACTTCTCGTTCCAAAACCTCTGGCTGACCGCCCCGCCCCCGGGGCCGAACACGATGCAAGAATATTTCAAGGGCAATTACACCGGGCAGGCCCAGACGGCCTTCCGCCCGTTCTTCGAGGACAATATCGACGCCGCGGTCATCGACGTCGGCCACGACGCGCTCGATCGGTACAAGCTCGCGGTCCTTCCCAGCACCTATGTGATGGACGAGCCGACCGCGGCAGCCGTGCGAAAGTACGTCGCCAATGGCGGGACGGTGATCATGACCGGCTATTCGGCGAAGGTCGACGAAACGGGCAAATGGTTCGAAACCTCCCTGCCCGGCCGGTTGAGCGACGTTTTCGGGCTGCGGACCAATGCGTTCTATCGCGCCGAACAGCCATTGAAGGTAACCTTCGACGGTCAGACGCTGACCGGCAGCGATCCCTATTATGAAGTGCTCGAACTCGGCACCGCCAAACCGCTGGCGACGTTCGCCAACACGCCGCAAAAGAGCGCCGCGATCACCATCAATCGTTTCGGCAAGGGGCAGGCAATCTACATCGCAACTGCACCGCAGGCCGAACTGCTCGGGCCGCTGGTGCGCTCGCTCTATCCGGCCCTCGGTATAAAATGCGGCCCGTCGACGCCATCGGGCGTGATCGCGCGCGAGGTCGATGGGCGCACGCTTTACGTCAACACGACCCAAGGCCCGATCACCGTGTCGATCGATGGCGTGAAGACCGGCGTGCTGTCGCACAAACGCTATGCCGGCACCGTTCCGCTGGCCCCGTATGGCGTGGAACTCGTCAAATAAGGGACTCGAGCGCAAGGAACTCTGTCGCGCCCGACGCTGGGGAAAGATTCCAGTCGCAATCGCACGACGACAACCAAAACTAATTCGGCCGATCAAGCCTTGCCGGGCATGATCCGCCAATAGGTCGCATATCGCTCGTGCGCGATGCGGTAATATGGGATCAGCCGTACCCGCTCCCCGTTCGCCGAGGCGATCGTGAATTCCAGCGGCTTATCACCGGCCCGGATCCCCTTTGCGAGCGCCCGCGGATCGCCGGCAAGAGCCGGTGCCGTAAAGGGCGTGTCGTTATAGCCGCCATATTCGCGTTCATTCACGACGATGTCCGCACCTGGCGCCAGCCCTGCCCGCCCCAATGCGCCGGCAAGTACCAGCGGGCCGTAAGTGAACGCGACGATGTCGGGAGCCGCGGGCGCACGCTCGACCGACACTTCCATCGCGAGCCGCAGTTCGACCTGATCGCCGCTCCGCCAGGTGCGTTTTAACTCGACATAGCTGCCGGGTATGGTTGAGCGTGCAGCCTCCAGGCCGTTGACCAGGACGATCGCCGTTCGGCTCCAACGCGGGTGGCGCAGCTTCAGTGCCAGCTCCGTCGGTCGTTGCAACTTCCAGCACAGCGTGGTCGTCGGCGCCTCGGGGAAGGTCGTGGCCTGGGACAGCAGCGCTCCCTTCTCCGTCCACCTCACCGAGGAGGGCACGAAAAGGTTCACATAGAGCGCGTCATCATCGTGGAAGTAGATCGCATCCCGATATTTGACGTGATTTTCCATGCCGGTTCCGGTGCAGCACCAAAAGGAATCCTCGGGCGTGTGGTAGAGCTTCATATAACCCGGGCGGGCGCCCTGAAAGTAGGTGGCCATCCCCGAATCCGGGTCCTGAGAAGCGAGGATGCCGTTATAGAGCGTGCGCTCGTAATAATCGGCATATTCCGGCGAGGGGTCGTACAGGAACAGCGCCCGCGTGAGCCTGAGCATATTATACTGACAACACGTCTCTGACCCCTTGGCCGAGAAGACGTGCTTGGCGAAGTCCGCCATCGCGAAGAAATGCTCGTTATCGCCATGTCCGCCGGTCGCGAACGACCGGGTGCGTGTCACCGTCCGCCAAAAGAACGTTGCGGCATCGCGATATTTGGTATCTCCGGTCGCGTCATAGACGCGCTGGAAGCCGACGATCTTGGGCACCTGCGTGTTCGCGTGCAGCCCGTCCAGATAGTCGCGACCTTCGGCCAGCGGTTCCATGATCGCCTTGTGCGAGAAACGCTGCGAGACGCGAAGATATTCGGGATTGCCGGTCATGAAATAGAGGTCGGCATAGACCTCGTTCATGCCGCCATGTTCGGTGGCCAGCATGGCTTCGAACTCTGCGTCGGTCAGCGGACGAGTGGCGACCACACCCCAGTCCGCCAGCCGCACCAGCACCGCGCGGGAAGCTTCGCTGTCCGCGAGCAGCGTCGCGTCGCGCAAGCCTGCATAAACCTTGTGCAGCGTGTACCAGGGGACGCCGGTGATCTTTTCCCCACGCAGATGCGCAGAAACCAACGCCGCACCCTTGGGGAATGCGCAGATCAGGCCGGAGCCCACGGCCTTCTGGCACGCGGCCAGTTCGCCGGCGATATAATCGATCCGCTGTTTGAATCGCCTGTCGCTGGTCGAGCGATAGGCCAATGCGCAGGCCGAGAGATAATGGCCGAGCGTGTGCCCGTGGCAATTTATCTCCGCCCATCTGGGCTCGGACTCCCAGCCGCCATAAACCGGGGCCTTGGGCTCCAGACCCGCGTTCAACCGGAAATTGTGTAGCATCCGGTCGGGCTGCAACTTCAGGAGATACGCCTCGGTCATTCGTTGGGCGTGGAGGAAAGGCCCCGCCTCCAGCGTCACGTCGGCCAAGTCGAATGGCTGCAACTTGGCCACGGACCGCCCCACGGCATTTCGCGGCGCATCCGCCCAGGCCGGGGTGGATACAGCCCCGGTCCAGCCTGCGACCAAAGCGCCGGTGCCGGCATTGGCGAGAAACTGGCGGCGCGAATGCCCTGCGCGATCAGGTTGGATCATCAAGGCGGCCAATCCTCATTTGGGCGTCGCGAACGGATCGATGGTGCGGATCGTACCGTCGGGATTGTAGAAAAGCTCGGTCACCTTGACGTTGCGCAGCCAGGTCTTGTCCGAGAGCTGGGTATCCGCATAAAACAACCACCAGCGCCCCTTATACTCCACGATCGAATGATGCGTCGTCCAGCCCTGCACAGGCAGCAGGACGTTACCCTTGTAGGTAAAGGGCCCGTAAGGCGACTTTCCCACCGCATAGGCGATGAGATGCGAGCCGCCGGTGGAATAGCTGAGATAATATTTCCCGCGATATTTGTGCATCCACGAGGCTTCGAAGAAGCGTCGAGTCCCGTCGCCGCTTGTAAGCGGTTTGCCATGTTCGTCGACGATCAGCGCCTCGCGCGGTTTTTCCGCGAATTCGAGCATGTCGCCGCGCAGCTTCGCGACTTGTGGCATGAAGGCCTGCTCATTCTGTCCTCGCGGATCGCCGGCGGGGCCGTTCGGGTCGTAGATGCCGCCGACATTCTTCTGAAGCTGCCCGCCCGACAACCCGCCAAAATACATATAGCTGCTGCCGTCATCGTCGACGAACACCGCGGGATCGATCGAGAAGCTGCCCTTGATCGGCTCGGGCCGCGCCTTGAACGGTCCGGCCGGCTGCTTCGACGTGGCGACGCCGATGCGGAAGGCGCCGGCGCGGTCCTTGGCCGGGAAATAGAGATAATAGGTTCCGTTCCGATAGGCAGCGTCAGGCGCCCACATCTGTCGCGCCGCCCAGGGTACGTTCGCAATGTCGAGCACATTACGATGCACCTGCACCGGTCCGTTGGGACGCGTCATGCTCAGCACGACATAGTCGCGCATCTTGAACGCCCCGCCCTCGCTGTTCTTGAAGGGCACGACGTCGGGGAGCGGCGGCCCCTCTTCGGTGTCGTGGCTGGCATAAACATAGAGTTTGCCGTCGAACACATGAGCCGCGGGGTCCGCGGTAAACAGCGAGGTGACGAGCGGCTGGGACAGATATTGCCGCGCCGGGGCTTGCGCCTCATCGTTCGCGGGCGCCTGCGCCGCGCCGAGCGCCGCCATGCCGGGGATCGCAAGCAGCGCGAGAAGTCGATGGGCGTTGCGTGTCATTCTTTCTCCACCTCGCCGTCAGCCATTTCGGTCGTCGCCGGGCGACGATTACGGCATGCGCTAAATATGAGCCAAGCACCGTGATTTGCGGCGCAACCGGCGTCTCACGCCACCGACATGCCCCTGCCTTCGCCCAAGGTTCTATTGGGCTTGCTTGGTGCCGATGCGTTCGAGCCGCATGAGCAGGATATCGTTGGTCCGCATGGGCGCCTCGATATTCAGGGATCCGCTTCTGGGGACGGTGACGATGACATCGCGTTCGGCCACGTCCCGGGTCAGCCCCTGCAATTGTTCCAGCTGGGCCGCCGAAAGCTTCTGCGGCATCTTCATATCGATATAGGCCGAATAGGCGTCGTTATGGCGGTAGCCGGTCCGGTAGGTACGCAGACGATACCGCCCCGGCTGGACATGCACGAAGTGCGCGCTGACCGGTGCGGCGGGTGATGACGCCACCAATCGGCTGTAGAAAGGGCGGTTGCTGAGCTTCTGCTCTGGCTGGTGCCAGTCCCACACCAGTAAGGTCAGGCCGGATCGATCGGCCGCCGC
>Ga0207709_10000162_pt1 | contig 91279 bp, 72 predicted proteins | sample KBSM34metaG_FD_184397 | JGI IMG/M metagenome (GOLD analysis project Ga0207709, IMG submission 184397) | Miscanthus rhizosphere microbial communities from Kellogg Biological Station, Michigan, USA - KBS M3-4 metaG (SPAdes) (version 2) | ecosystem: Host-associated > Plants > Roots > Rhizosphere >... | reverse complement strand
TTTAGAAAGCGCTGAAGGCGCGAAATAGAACCGTTAAACGAAGACAGCACTAGAAGCGCTGACGTTATTTCGCGCTTTCAGCGCTTGGATCCTGCAACTACCTCAACCTGGGCCGGTGGCCCAGGCTATTACATTTCGCGCCGTTGGCGCTTGTTCGCAGACTTTTGCAGCAAAGCCGCGTGCTGAACCAAGATTTTGACTGGTGGGGGCGACTGATCAATGTCAGATCCGAGCGGTAGCGACGGATCGGAGTTAGGGATGATCCGGTCGCTACCGCTCTCGGTTCTGACACTGGTCACGTGGCTGCGCTGTAACGCGCTAACTCATTTTCGGAAACTCAGTCTCTGGTTATCGCGACAGATTTGTCACGCCCGTCCCCGCCACGATGTTGTGCGTTGACGAACAGCGTCTTGCCACTCAAATCAAAGTAAATTCCCGTAGGCTCTGCACTGCAATCTGTCAGGCTCGCGAATCTGACCACGGACGATGCGGGAAGATGCTGTCCACCTGCAGCCGGCACCGCCACCCAGATATCGTCACCGCGACCAGTGCTCGGCGCGCTCGCCGGATCTTCCGTGATATAGAGATTGCCATTCTTATCAAGTGCGAGATTGTCAGGCATCTCGAAATCCGCCGGCGCGTTCAAGCCCAACTTCACATAGTCGTAAACGAATGCAGTGGAATGGTTGTTACCGCCGTTTGGCTCGCGCAGGTCGATTGCGATGATTCGGTTATCATCAGGCCGTCCCGTCACTGCTACGTACAGAATATTTGCGCCCCCACGATTGTTGCCCGTCGAGGTCGCAATTTCGACGTCTTCCGGACGATTGTATCCGGTCGCGCCCGCTGCTGCCGCTGCCACATCAGCATTCACTTCCACCTGTGCCTGATTTAGCTCCACCCATTCCGCTTCACCGGTGCGGTCCCCCGTCGGATTAACAATCTTGAGGGCGAACGATTGTCCACTGGAGAGATCACCGCGTTTGTTCGGCGTAAATCTGAAGATGTAACCAGGAAAAGATTCGCTGATCGTATAAAGATTGCCTTGCGGATCGAAGCGCATTCCTTCATGTGACTTTCGGCCGATTGCCGGACGCGGAATGGCCACACCGTTCGCCGGATCCACTTCGTAGACCAGGCCGCCCGCTCGTTCTTCGGCAAACAGAATGGTGCCCCATGGTGTCCAAACGATTCCGTCCAGCCGGCCGAAGCTTGCCGATTGGACAAGGATGCTGGTCGCTCCGGTCAAAAGGTCGGTCACGGATACAGCTCCGTTGCTGCCGGTCTCGTGCGTGCGATACAGGAAGCGACCTGCCTGCGGCCCGTTCTCATTCAAAGTGTTCATGTCCGGCACGTCCGGAAACTGTGGCTCACTCGCGACGATCGTTTGCAAATAGCCGCCGGGTAGAACAAATGGTTGCGAGGCATTGCCTCCCGGTGTGCACGTTGCTGACGTTGGCAGAGGTTCGAACCGAAAAGGTCCTTTGGTCCAGCTGTCATTCGCCGGGCTCGGCGCGGCCGCGCTGCCAGGGTTGCTAACGATGAGCGCGGTGATCAGTAACGCGCCGACAAAGGTAAGTTGCAATGATTTCAAGCTGGTTGTCGCTTTTTTTCTGTCCATGTGTGCTTCCTTTCGTTTCTTTGGAACGTTGATTTGAAAACATTCGGTGGGTGAGGGCGGCCCCCCACGCGCCTCTCAGAGCCAGGTCTGAAACAGAGTTGCAGTCGGGCTAGAGTTCGTAGGGGATGGAGATTATCGAACAGCCGGCGCTACGTTTGAGTTACGTGCAGGCTAAATCCAGGTTAAGTAGTGTTGCAGTTTGAAGACAAAGCCGGCCGGCATCCCTCGCGAGCCGCGTCAACCGGCTGACTCGCGGCGCCTGGCCACACTTCACAACAGACTAACTTCAATCCAATCACTACAGAGGTTCGAGACGTCTGTTTGATTAGGGGTGAATTAAGGAGTGCAGGCTCGCGCTACACGATGGTAGCGAGGCATGAGTTGATGAGTTGATGAGCTAAATCGAACAAAGCCAACGGGAACAAACGTGCAGTCTTAAAACACAGAAAGGCGGTAGGCCACTGACAATCACTTCTTCGCCGGCTCGCGACGTTAAGGCTCGCCTATTTCGTCTCACCCCGGACGCGTGCGATTGCGGCTTCAACCAAGCTACTGTATTCGGTGATGGCCTTTGCTCTTGCCAGCGCCGCATTCTGTTCTTCCCGTGACATAGTCCGCAGGATCTTTTCAACCTCGGCGACTTTGGGAACGTGGGGATGCTTCATCTCTACCCAAATCAGATACGCCTTGCCAGAGAGGATCAAGTACATCGGATCGACCGTCAAGCCAAACAGCGGATCCGGTTCGTGACATCGAAGCCGCAACGTCGCTTCGTTCTTGGCGGCATCTATAGAAACCACATCGAGCCGGTGAAAACTATGGAATAGAGAGTCCACCTTTGACGGTTCCTCCGAGCCGAAGCTGTCACCCGCGACCAGATCAGAACTGCCGCTGTTGCCGCTCATCAGATAAGAATTGCCGCCGTCGAAGCGATGAACCAAAATGGCCGGCCGCGGAATGCCGCCATCCCAACCTTCCGGCAGCCGAAATTCAGCCAGATATCCGCCCGGCATTTCTGCCGCCAGAAAACCGTTCAGGTCGTGTCGCACGAGCGGTCGAAGTTTTACTTCCTGATCAAAATTGCAACTTACTTTCCAGACTCGTGATTCGTCGAGCCAACCGCGTGACCTCATGTTCCAGGCATTGACGCCAGGGCCGATCGGCCCGTACTCGGCATCGCTCGCGCTAAAAACGTTGGCCGCGCTCATGATGTCCCACGGATCCATGTAATCGGTGGTTGAGCCGTCGATGCGGGAATGATTCATTCCGTAAACATGGCCCATCTCATGACCGAGCAATTGAGGATTGAGCGTGAGCGGTCCCTGCGATACGACTCCGCTTCCCACCGATCCGATGTCCTTCCAACGGTTGCAGCAGACTATGGTGCTAAAGAAGGGGCCTAGATCGACACCGTTGTCAGTCGCAGCTTTTCTCGCCCACTTGATTAGCTGGCTGCGCCCACCGTTTGGCCCATTGTAATCCGCTACGCTCTTGTTGAGCTTGAACCAGCCGAAGATCTGGGTACCCGTTAGATCAAGTTGGCCATGGGAGTATTCACTGAAATACTTAATCATGTTCCATTTGGAACCAGTGTTACTGGTGGTGAACATGTTCTTGTAGCGTTGCAAAGGAAACGGCTCGTCATCACCGTCAGCAAACTTACAAAGAATAACGGCCCATGGAGTTTTCATTTCAGCCTCCGGCTTGAAGAATTCTGTGCGCAGCCGACGATTTCGAGTCTGCTTACCAGGAACAGCGAGCCAGGGATTGGCAATCAACTGGCGAATAGGCAAGTCTCGGCAAACGAGGCTTACCCGACGGTCATTAACACCGGCCAGGCGAGGACGATCGCCCCCACACTACTCCTCAGTGCAGCCGTGGTCAATAGAATGAATGCCGTGGGCAGTGATGCAGTTTGATGTCCGACAAGCTTTAGCTTGTCGACAAACTAAAGTTTGTCGGACATTCCTTCCAAACTGCATCAGTACCAATGCCGTGAGGCTTGGCTGATGGCTTAGAAAACAATCTAGTGATGAAAACGGGCTTGAAAAAGTCGCCCGCAAATGCAGCCCTTCATCTCTGACCAGAAATGGTCAAGGGCGAGAGGATTCGAGCCTCCGACCTCACAGGTCCCTAATCAAGTGGGCAGGAAAAATTAACTAACTGATTTTGAATCGAGGTTGCAGACTTGAGCAAAACCAAGGGTTTCTGTACTCGGTTACGTTCGTTCCCATCCATTACTAATCACATTCCATTGATTCTTGCCACAAATTTGCCACGAGATGACGCGGATGTTTTTGTTCCGGCGTACACACTTTCAAGCGCAGGGATGAGTTCATCTCCCAAAGTTGATTTGACCACATACGCTAAAGCACCGGCGCTGCTGGCGGCACGAAGGTAATATTCATCGTCGCGGGACGAAACAATCACAACCTTGACCTCCGGGGCGATTGTTTTCAAATCAGCTGCTATTTCGATCCCCGTTTTGAAGGGCATCGACATATCCAGAACCGCAATATCCGGTTTCAGTTGCTGGATTATTTCCAGCGCAGTCTTTCCATCCGCAGCGGTGCCGACAATCTCAAAATGAGGAGTTAATAGCCTTACCATCGCGTCAAGCATAAGCTTACTGTCGTCTGCCACAACCACCCGGATACTGTTGTTATCGACTTTGAGCTTCGAATTGTTTTTGATCCCATTGTCAGACTGATTTCCAACCGGAACCCGCACTTCGATTTTTGTTCCGACTCCAACCGCCGAAATGACGTTTGCCTCTCCTTTGACTGCTCGCACGCGTTCGTCCATGCTGACCAGTCCGAGAGCTTCCTTTGCTTTTGTCGCCGAGGGATCGAAACCATTTCCGTTATCAGAGACAGACAGACGAACCTCCCCGTTCTCTAATTTGACGCTGACGCGCGCCAAAGCAGCCCCGCTGTGTTTGATGACGTTTTGCAGAGATTCCTGCGTTACCCGGTACAAACATAGCGAAATATCCCGAGCCAGATCACGGGGCAGATTTTCCGCCTCGAAATCAATTACCAGGGGATGCGCAGCAGAAAGTTCACGACAGAAACCGCGCAGAGCCGTTTCCAGCCCGAGCTGGGTGAGCCTGGCCGGATGAAGTTCATGTGAGATGCGGTGAACGTCTACCGACAAGCGCTCGACGTCGGAAACAAACTGGTCGAGCCGATTTTTCACATTAGCAATGTCTTTCGGTTCGTTGCGCAGAGTCGCCAGCTGGATCGAGAGCAACGCGATGCTCTGGCTGAGGTCGTCGTGCAGCTCGCGCGCCAGTCGAGCGCGTTCTTTTTCCTGCGCGTTCATCAGCTTGCCGCTCAGGTCGTGGATGGCTTCTTCAGCCATTTTCAGTTTGGTGATGTCGACGATCGCTCCGCGAATGAATCTGACTCCGTTAACCGGCTCCACTTTGCCGCGCGAATGAATCCATCGAACATTGCCATCCTTCGACACAATTCGATATTCGAGCTGAAATTCGTTTCTCCCTTCTTCCAATTCCCGAATGAGACTGACGAGCAGTGCACGGTCATCGACATGAACCTGCTGAAAAAAATCTTCACGCGTAAATTGTACTCCGCCCGGAGAGCCCCAAAGCTCACCGGCTTTTTCGTTGACCCAAATCGTTTCCTCGCCGATTTTTCTGGTCCACAACCCGACGTTCGCCGCCGCCGCCGATAACTGCAGCTGTTCCAGGGTTTCCGTCAATCGAGCGTCACGTTCTTCCAGTTTTTCCGTGAGCATGGCGGCGCGGTGCATATCGTAGTTAAGCTCGTAGAGCACCGCGGCCACGATAAACAGGACCGAAAACGACGCCATTATTGGGACAGATACTAACCCCCACAAAACACTGAGAGCGAAGAACAAAACTGTCGTTCCGAAAAGAATAGTTGCCGTCCCGAAAGTTAAGGCCTGTCGGCGTTCACCGCGCCGCCAGCATCGAACACTCGCATCAAGGAAAAAAATTATCAGCAAAACATGCGATAAGTGAGGAAGCACCATCCAGGGATTCGGCACTCCGATCGGATAAGAAACCGTTTCGCCCAGAACGGGCCTACCCACAACGGATGTTATCTGGCGGAAATTGATACCGTTTGCCATGATGAGATGCAAAATTACCGCCACTATTCGCATCGCACCATACGTCACAAAAAGCCATTTGCGTCCATGTAAATGAAGATAAGCAAGCCAGGCAAATGAGATAAGACCTACAGTACCGGGGAAAAAGGCCCACCACGCATAAAACAGATATTCCTCGGGGGTCGCGGCATTCATCATTCCCAGCTCGAACGATGAGAAAAGCAAGTACGAGAAGCAGGAGATCGTGAAGGCGAGATAAGCAGTTCGCACGCGTTCAGCCCACCAAAAGCGCAAATACATCACCCCGAGTGCTAAATACACTCCGGAAACAATCAACACGGCGTTGCTGACGATTCTCATAATTGAGCCGCCGGAATAGTCATCGCGAACAATTCATTCGAGGCGGGCTCTGGCAAGCAACCCTCGCTGATCTGAAGGGCCATTTCGATCCGCAAACTACGCGGCGTTATACAGATGCGACAGATAGACCGAAACGGCCAGCGTTGGGCGCCATAAAAGTGCCCCCCCACGTTTCTGCCACATCCGTGCCACAAACGAAAAACGGCGACCGTCTCCGGTCGCCGTGAGGACTTGAATGATTGGTCGGGGCGAGAGGATTCGAACCTCCGACCTCACGGTCCCGAACCGTGCGCTCTACCAGGCTGAGCCACGCCCCGACTTAACTTTGGGATTCTAACACGTTAGACGGCGCAAAGAGCAAAGAGCTAAGCGCGAAGAGATAGAGCGAACGGCCAGATTTGGTTCTTACGAAGCATTTTCCACATCGCCCTTTGCCTTTCGCTCTTTAGCTCGGCGCCCTTTCCGCGTCCTTCTTTGAATGGCGCAGGTGTCGCCAAATCCACCAGGCTGCTCCCAGGACCAGGATAATCCCGATGACAAAATCAAAACGGTGAAACAGGTTCTTGAGTGTAGGATCTTTGTCCCATTTCTCACCAAGTTTCTGACCGACGTACGCCAAAGCAAGACACCATGGCAGCGATCCGGCAAAAGTATAAATGATAAATCGCGGAATGTTCATGCGCGCCACCCCAGCGGGAAATGCGATGAAGGTCCGAATGGCCGGCAACAACCTGCTCGCAAAAACAATAATCTCTCCGTATTTTGCGAACCAGCGATCAGCCAAATCCAAATCATGATGCGAGATCAAAATGTAGCGGCCGTACTTCTCAATCAGAGGACGCCCGCCGTACATCCCAACCCAATACGCAACCATAGACCCTAAGACACAACCGACGGCTCCCGCAATGCCCACCAGCCAAAGGTTCATCTCACCCTTCGACACGAGATACCCCGAGAAAGGCATGATGATTTCTGACGGCAACGGAATGCACGCGGACTCGATCGCCATTAGCAGCACCACGCCGCCGTAACCAAGCATAGAAATTGTAGCGACGATAAACGCCGAAAGGATTTCGATTATTCTGGCAATCATTTGAAAACTGTAAGCAGCGGACAATAAGCGCCGAGCAGCACTCGCAAGTGAATCAGTTTCACCTTATCACTGGGTCTTCTCCCATCCATGTTGGCCAATCAGCGGTACAAACTGGCAGGGCCCGTATTCTTCGATTTTGTGTGACGTTTCCGTTTTGATCACTCGCACGAGCTTTTGGGAATCGCGGGTTTCGCCGACCGGAATAACCAGCCGGCCGCCGATACCCAGTTGCGCAATCAATGGATCAGGAATCTTTGGCCCCCCGGCCGCGACCAGGATCGCGTCATAGGGTCCGTGCGCATTCCATCCCAGCGTGCCGTCGAAAGCCTTGACAGTGGCGTTATAAATTCCCAGTTCGCGAATCCGCCCCTGAGCCTCACGCGCCAGCTCGCCAATTCGTTCGATTGCATAAACCTGCGACGCAAGTTGCGAAAGAATCGCCGTTTGATATCCGGATCCCGCGCCTATCTCCAGCACGCGACTTTTCTTATCGACTTCGAGCAGTTCGCTCATACGCGCAACTATGAATGGCTGGGAAATTGTCTGATTAAAATTTATCGGCAGGGCGTTGTCGTCGTATGCGCGGCCACGAAGCGCTTCAGTCACGAAGAAGTGTCGGGGCACGATCCGCATTGCCTCGAGCACTTTCTGATCGCGAATGCCGTAATGACCACGGAGACGTTCAATCATGCGCTCGCGCGGAATTCGGAACTCGGCGGCCAGAGTTCTTTGTCGTGATGGTGTGGAACTCAAAAGTTTCGAAGATTACCCGAGCCTAGGCATTCAAGAGTTCCGACGTCGTCAGGTAGTTCCAGGAGCCTATCTGCGACAGTGCTCCATGATCGGTCATGTCGCTCTTCAGCGGTGTAATGGACACGTAACCGTCCTCGATGGCGCGGTAATCGGTACCATCTTCAGCATTGGAACGAAAGTATTGCTCCCCAATCCAAAAATAGGGCTTGCCTCGAGGATCGATGTGTTCGGTGATCACGGGTCGCGCGTTTTTGATGCCCTGCCGCGTCACCTTCACTCCCTTTATTTCACCCTGAGGAACGTTCATGTTCAAAAGGGTCCCCTCAGGCAATCCCTCGCTCAGGATCTTCCTCACCGCCACCAGGGCGAATCGTGCTGCTTCGGTGAAGTTGAAGTGATCCCGCGCCACGAGACTTATCGCCAGGCCCGGTACGCCGAGAATAGTCGCCTCAAGGGCGCCAGCTACGGTCCCTGAATAAGTGGCATCGTCGCCAAGGTTTCCGCCGTGGTTAATACCCGAAACGCAAACATCCGGCAACTCATCTTCATGCAGAATCTGGTGAAGGGCCAGGGTCACGCAATCGGTCGGGGTGCCGTCGACACTCCAGTGACGGTCATCGATCTGCCGAATGCGCAAGGGCCTCGAGAGCGTAAGACTATGGGACGCACCGCTCATTTCAGCGGCGGGCGCCACGACAAAGACATCCCCGACCTCGCGCAAAGTCCCTTCGAGAATCTGTAGTCCTTCGGAATGAATGCCGTCGTCGTTTGTCAGGAGGATGCGAGTCATGACTTCCTTTAAGCGCGGACCGAACCTCGGGCAACTGCAGTCAACTCACACGTGCTGAGCCGACTTCTACGGTCATTGAACAACCGGATGGGGTTCAGGCTTGAGAGCACAACTAGGGTTTGTTGCTGACGGGGCGTGGCCGCGGGCGGCCTTTCTTTTTGTTCCGCTTTCGAGCCAAAGCAGATTTTAGCTTTGCCTTTTGTCCTGGCGGCATGAAAAACGCGTGCTTCTTTGCGTCCTTAATAATCTCTTCGGTCATAACCTTGCGCTTAAAACGACGCAATGCGCTTTCGATTGACTCGCCGGAATTAACGTTAACTACTGCCATCTATGTCTCCAATTCGAAATACAAAATCTCTTTTGAACGAACTCAATTTAACACGGCTGCGCGCGCTGTGGTCAAGCAGCCATAACAAGACCCCGCGAACGTCCGAGAACATTCGCGGGGTGATTCGATGACCAACGGACTAGACTGCCGCAACCGCGACGTCCTTCTTTCGGCTCAGGCCCTTTATCTGAACTGGCTTGTCGCCATTGTTGTCCGACTTAATCTCCTGTTGCTTGAGCACCAGTTCCTGATACAACTTTCGCATCATGACCTTTTCTTCGTGAGCGGTCTTTGGGCCGTTCATGTCCGGCTTATGGGGACGCATCAGGTCAATTTCATTGAGCTTGAGATTGTGCGTCGGGTCAGAGAGCTGGACTTCCTTGCCGCCCGCAAAAATCTCATGACGGCCATGCTCTTCATACCACTTCGCGACGGTTGCGTTCTGGTGCATGTGCTCGATGATATTGCGCCAGCCGATGCCCGTGTTGTAAGCGCAGAAGCTGATTTCGCCTTCCTGCGTTCCGTAGGGAATGATGCACATTTCAGTTCTACGGAAATCGTAGTTAAACAGATCCTGAAACCACATTCCCGCGATAAAGAGGAAGTTCCAGCGGTCGGCGCGGCGCCTCGCGATATCGTCCTTACTGCGATCGCCGCTTACTTTTCCGTAGTCCTTGCCGGTCAAGCCGAAGGACTTATCGAACTTCTTAAAGAGTTCGTACAGGTTGAACTGGGACGGCGCATTCTTGGGATTGTAATGCTTCAAAAGTGCCAGCCCCATCATCAAATTTGACATCCATTTTCCGCGCGCCGCGTCCGTGATCTTTCGCATATCCTTTACCAGACCGGGGATATTCAGAAATGCCGGCACGGGACTCATTTCCTTTGTTTCCTTATCAATCATCACGGCCGTACCGACACCACAGTTTGGGTGACAGCCGCAGGAAACCTGACCCCATTCCGAATTCGGACCATGAACGAGATCCGCGAAATCAGCAAAGGCGCCCATTAAAGACAGCGGGAACCAATCCCGCGTGGGCTCAGTGATGCCTACCTGATTCTTCACGTCGTGAGCTAAATGCGAGAGCGTGTAACGCTGCTGCAGGCGGCGCTCGGCGGTGATTGCCTCATCACGACCGGTAAACGAAACCGGTTGAAACGACAGAAAGGCAATCTTCTTCGGATTGTCGAGAGCAAATCGAATGATCGATCCGACCTGGTCGTTATTAATTCCGTTGACCAGCGTGGTGACCAGAACAATTTCGACGCCTGCTTCGTGAAGATTGTTAATGGCGCGCAATTTCACGTCGAAGAGATTCCCTACTTGACGGTGACTATTGGCATCGTTTCCGATTCCATCAAACTGGAAGTAGACGTAACGCAGACCGGCCTCAGCCGCCTCACGGCAGAATTCTTTACTCTTGGCGAATTCAATCCCGTTTGTGGCCGCCTGAACCGAGTTGTAACCAACTTTTCGTGAGTACTTGATAGCTTCAATGAAGTACGGTGAAATTGTCGGCTCCCCGCCCGAGAACTGCACCGACATCTGACGTCGCGGCTTAATCGAAATAGCGTTATCCAGAATCTCCTTGATTTCTTCCATGCTCAACTCGTGGACAAAACCGACCTGGTTTGCATCCATGAAGCACGGATCGCACATCATGTTGCAGCGATTGGTAAGGTCGACCGTAAGCACGGCGCCCCGACCATACTTGATGGTGCTCGTACCATGATTGTGAAGTTTCTCGTCGTTGTGCGCCTGAATATCTCGACCCGGAAACATGTTTTCAATGTGGGTGAGAAACTTGGCATCGATGGCCATCATGTCTTCGAAGTGCCCGTGGGTGGGACAGTCTTTCACCATCCAGATTTCGCCATCTCTTTCAATAATCTGAGCCTTAATCTCGCCCACTTTTTCGTCTAGCAGCATCGACACATCCTCGGTACCGTTGATGATCGACTCGCGGGCTTCGATTACGCAATTTGGACACAATGAATCGGTGGTGCGAGGCCAACCCAGCGTCGGCTTCGTCTTTTGCCACGATTTCAAAAGCGGCTTATCAGACCACTTTGGCGTAAATGATGGATTCGGTTTGTACTTATTAACAGACTGAATTGAATTAAAGAGGGCGCCCGCCACTGCGGCAAGACCTCGTTCCGCGTATTTTATTGCTTTCATTTAAATCGCAACTCCTAATAAGGGGTTTGACAGAGAACTGCGTTGCCCACTGTGCAAGCACCGTGCCTCCCTTGAACTAATCAGAATACTAATCATTTTCACTACAGAAGCGATTCTCCGCGTGTCGTAATGAGTCAAACGACACCGCTCGGGTCCTCCCGCCCCACGCCGAACTCTAAGTGTGAATGCTTCGGTGATTCCAGAGGGGCCGATGCCATCTCGGCAGCTTTTGGTTCGCCCCGCGTTCGCCTAATTAAGCGCTTAATCGCCGTTAGTTGATGTAACTGTTGAAGTTAGCTTGTTAAATTGTTGTAAAGAAATGGTCTTGCTCGCTTTCACATCAAATGCTAGAGTCGGCCCAACTTGCGGGTTAAGTTGTTACAGCGCAAGGGATTGGCAGCCATCACCCCCCTTATCTTGCGGTTGTCAGATTCGAAGGTCATCTATCTTGTGGTTTCGATCGTTTAACGCACAGCTCAGAGGGTTTAGAACGATGAAGGTTGCAATGATGACAACAGTCAAAAGCACGCGGCCCGCGCGGCTGGCCAATCGGCGCAAGATGGCATCCCTTCGAATATTTTGGCAACGGCGTCGTTTGAGACAGATCAGGTACGTCGTCGAGCAAGTGGTTATTTCAAGTGGAACGCTTCACCATCGCCTGAATCACGGAAACAGTTAGGGGGGTGCTTCTTGTACAACAGCACAAATACAGAATGGCTTCGAAATCGAGCTCCCGGGTATAGCGTTGCGGCCCAGGCACTTCCCGTCGCGTCCGCCCGCGAATCAACTCGCGAGATAGTGCTGCCGGCGATCCAGTGGATTACCCTTTTACCATCCTGGACTCTCCTGGCGATGATTGTTCTCGCGGCAACGGCCGTATGCGCCACCGTGATAGTGAAGGCTCGTTCAGAATTCCAGTCATCGTCGATTCAACGTGATCAGATGGTTTCGGAAATCGATTCGCTCCGCCGCATGAACGGGTCGCTGGAACTCGAGATTCGGCGGTTAACAAATGATTCACACACTATTGAGCTGGCTGCACGCGAAAGGCTGGGCATGGTCATGCCGAGCGACATCGTGGTGCCTGTCGAATCCATAAGCTCGCATTCGGGCTTGCGAACGGTATCTTTTGTCCGCTAACAGCACCCGCTTTACCCTGCTGCTCTGTCCACGTTTTCGGGTCCTTCCTTAACGCGCGGCTGTTGACCAACATCACAGCCGCGCGCCTTCTCGTCTTGGGAAAGAGCGTTGGCTACTTTTCTCGCAAAATTGACACTCAAAAACTCATCAACTAATATCCGACTTTAACAAACGATCGTCTCCGCACCGCAATTCATTAACTCAAAATGCAACCGAGCAAAAGCGCCACCACCGAAGAGATCGAGCACAAGGCCACGACTGCGGATTCGTTAAAGCGTCAAACAGAGCGAAAAACCTCGTTTCGCACCGTCTCGCTGGATGAAGTTAATCGGCTTTACGATTCCAGCGATATCGCCGACCTTGATCTGGATCGAGACCTTGCCTTCCCCGGCCAGTTCCCTTACACCCGCGGCATACACGCCACTGGCTATCGCGGCAAGCTCTGGACAATGCGCCAGTTTGCCGGGTTTAGCACACCGGAAGAAACGAACGGACGCTTCAAATATTTGCTGCGCGAAGGTCAGAACGGGCTTTCCGTCGCGTACGACCTCCCCGCTCTGATGGGCTACGACGCCGATTCGCCGTTGTCTGAAGGCGAGGTCGGCAAATGCGGGGTCGCCGTTTCATCGCTAGCCGACATGGAAGCGCTCTTCGACGGCATCCCGCTCGAGGATGTCACCGTTTCGCAAACTATAAACGCGCCGGCTTCAGTCTTCCTGGCCATGTACCTGGTGGTCGCCGAGAAGCAGGGCGCTGATTGGAAAAAAATTTCCGGCACCCTCCAGAACGACATCCTCAAAGAATACATCGCTCAGAAAGAGTGGATCTATCCAATCCGCTCGGCGATGAAACTGGTGATTGACACCTTTGAGTTTTGTACCGAGCACGTACCGCGTTACAACCCGATTTCAGTCAGCGGCTATCACATTCGTGAGGCTGGCGCCACGGCCTTGCAGGAACTGGCTTTCACGCTCCGCGATGGGATTGAATATGTCGACTGGGGGATTCGTGCCGGGCTTGATGTGGAGCGATTCGTTCCTCGAATTTCATTCTTCTTTAACGCCCACAATGATTTCTTCGAGGAGATCGCCAAGTATCGCGCCGCTCGACGCATTTGGGCGCGCGTTATGCGCGATCGCTTCGGCGCCGTTAACGAACGGACTATGCAGCTTCGTTTCCACACGCAGACGGCCGGCGTCTCTTTAACTGTGCAACAGCCTCTGAACAATATTGTGCGCGTAGCGATTCAGGCGTTAGCCGGCGTGCTGGGCGGAACCCAGTCGCTGCATACCGACGCGTTCGACGAGGCGCTCGCCCTACCGACCGACAAGGCCGCGCTCATCGCCCTCAGAACTCAACAAATCATCGCCGAAGAAACCGGGGTCGCGAACACGGTCGATCCGCTCGGCGGTTCTTATTTTGTAGAAGCCTTAACAAACAAGATGGAGCAGGGCACCCTGGACTACTTCGACCGGATCGATGCGATGGGCGGCATGGTCGAGGCAGTCGAGAAGGGATTTCCGCAACGTGAGATCCAGGAATCCGCTTATCAGTATCAGAAGGCTTTGGAGCGTGGCGAACAGACGATCGTCGGCGTCAATAAATACGCCATTGTGAATGAGCTTCAGGAAGTTCCGACCCTGGTGATTGACGAATCTGTGCGACACCAGCAAGTCGAGCGACTGGAAAAGACGCGCGCGCGTAGAGATGCGGGCGAGGTCGCACGCACACTCGACGCGATAAGAAAGGCGGCCCAGCGCGATGAAAACACGATGCCGTCGACGATTGAAGCAGTTCGCGCTTATGCGACGCTCGGAGAAATCTGCTCGGCGCTGCGCGATGTCTACGGCGTTTATGAGGAACCTGCGATATAAATTCTGCCGATGCCATCAAACAGAAAAATCAGAGTCTTAGTCGCCAAGCCCGGACTTGACGGTCACGATCGCGGAGCAAAAGTGATTGCCCGGGCATTGCGAGACGCAGGCATGGAAGTGATTTATACGGGCCTGCGGCAAACTCCGGAGATGATTGCGGCGGCGGCATTGCAGGAAGACGTCGATGCTGTGGGCGTATCGATTCTCAGCGGTGCTCATAATACTTTGTGCCCAAGAATCGTTTCACTGCTGCGCGATCAGGGATTGACGGATACGCTGGTCGTGCTCGGAGGAATTGTTCCGCAGGAAGACATCCCGAAACTGAAAGAACAAGGCGTGGCTGAAGTATTTCTTCCCGGCACCTCAACTCAGGACATCGCCGAATTCATTCGGGCGAACGTCAAGCCGCGAGACTAGAGAAATATTATTTGTTGAGGAATCGCGCAATTCCCTTCTGACAATCCTCGCTCATCCTGGCGATTACGTTTTCATCGACCCCGAACTGAAGAGCATCTTCGAAGCTCATGGCATCCGTGCGATAGAGCAATTGCTTGGTAAGGGCAACCGCCGCACCGCTGGTCTTCATGAACCGCTGGACGAATGCGTCAACCTCATCTTCAAAGGCTTCATCGTCCAACACATGGTTCACCAGCCCGAAGGACAACGCGTCTTCCGCGCCAATCTCTGCGCCGAGAGTCACCATTTCAAAGGCTCGCTTCTCAGAAACGTTGCGTCGCAGAATAGCCATAACCATCGCCGGCACAAAGCCGATCTTAACCTCCGGATAACCAAAGCGACTCGACCGGGCGGCGAGGACAATGTCGCAGGCCGTCGCCAAACCGCACCCGCCGGCTAGTGCCCTGCCCTTGACGGCGGCCACGACCGGCACTCTGATCGAACGAATCAAAATAAAGAGTTCCATCAGTGAGCGGGCATCTTCAAGGTTTTCTGTGACCGATGCGGTCGAGATTTTTTGCAGGGCCGACAAATCTGCGCCTGAACAAAAATCAGAACCAGCGCCGGATAGAACGATCACGCGGACGTCGCCCGCCTCAGCGGCACGCCGCAGAGCATCTTTTAACGTCTCAATTAGTTCCGAGTTGAGTGCGTTTCGTTTCTCGGGACGATTTAAAGTGATGCGCGCGATTCCGCCGGCAGACGCGAGCAGCACGACCGGTGATTCAGAATTTGTCATTGCTGGAATTTCTCACTCAGGAATTGAAGCAGGGCGGTATTTACTTCGGTTACAGCCTCATTCTGCACCCAGTGCCCGCTATCCGGGATTCTCACCTCGCGGTAGGGAGCATCGATGAACCGGCCAAGATCTTTGACCGTCGATGGGAGAACTGCCATGTCCTGCTCGCCGTAAATGAACAGAGTCGGCACGCGAATGCGACCGTCTGATGCGTTTGGTGTTTCGACGCCGCCCCGAAAAAGAGATCGAAAGACGTTCGCGCGATAGTAATTTAGTGAGGACGTAAGCGCCCGCGGCTGCCGCATCGCGTCCTTGTACGCTTTGATATCTTCATCCCTGAAAGCCCCGGGTCGAACCGAGGTCTTCCGGTACATCGCGTCGACGCGCGCGAAGTCGTTCGCGCTGGCCCACCACTCAGGGAGACGAGGCAACTGGAAAAAGAACATGTACCAACTGCGCCGCAGTTGCGCGAAAGTCATGTTCTCGCGCCACGCCGCCGGCAGAGGGACCTGGAGCGCTGCCAGTCTCTCCACTGCTTCCGGATGTTTCTGCGCCAGGGCCCAGGCAACGCCGGCGCCCCAATCGTGAGCGATGATGGCCGCCTGCGACTTTCCGAAGTGACGGATCAAGCCAAGCACGTCCGTTACCAAATAATCAATTTGATAATCCGAAACGTGCGGCGGTTTATCGCTGAGATTGTATCCGCGCAGGTCCGGGGCGACCACGTGATGATGCGCTCCCAGCACCGGCATCTGATGCCGCCACGAATACCAGAACTCAGGAAAACCGTGCAGCAGAATTACGAGGCGATCGTTTTGCGCTCCACATTCGGCATAGTGCAGACGAAGCTCACCGACCTGCGCATAATCATGCCGGATTGAACTTTGGTCGAATGCGCGCACGGCCTGCATCGTTTAAGTTAATCCCAGCGACCGTGCTTCCTCTTCCGAGATGTCGATACACATTCGCAGCATAGCGGTTGAGAAAGTCTTGCCTTGCGCGTCCGTCATAAGCGAGAGTGTGCCGCCGCCTCCCAGGCTTTCATGCAACAGAAAATTCAGCGCGCCGAGGTTCGGTAACTCGAACCGGTCGACGTCGCCATGACAGATGCCTTTGAAATGTTCTTTGACGCGCGCGGCGGTAACTTCGCGAGCGATTATTGAATAGGATTCGGGACGCAAAGCAATCAAACCGACATTCGCTGTGTCGCCCTTATCGCCCGACCGGGCGTGAGCAAGTTTTATGAGTTGAATCTTCATAAACTAGGCATCAATGATTTCCACGCGCGCAGTGATTTCATTCTTCGGAATCAAGGCCGGCCAATACGCGACAATCTCTTCAACTTTCGGCCGGCCACCGGCAAAACCCGTCACGCCGGGCGGGCCGGTCAAAATCAGCGGCGCAATTTCTTTGGTAAATCGTTCGATCGCTTTTCGATCATCGCCACGCACTCCCACACGCAGTTGCACTTCCGCCAAATCTGGTGAAGGTTTGCCAACCAGTGTTCCATGTGTTGCGTTGGCGCCAACGAACTCAGTCAGGATTTGTTCGAATCGCAAGCCGAGTCGGTCCAGTCGGGCTCGCAGAATTTTGTCCGCCGCTTCAGCTTTTGCATAAGCGTCCGGCCAGGAGTAAACCAAAGTTCCGACTGCTTTGTAACCTGCCGAATAACTGATCGAGACTTTTAGGGAATCCGTAGCGGGACGTCCTGCAATTCCGAAAACACGCACACGGTCCTGACCATCATCCGCCAGTTGAATCGTGGTGAAGTCGGCAACGCAATCAGGCGTAATGTACTCGTGTGGATCGCCCATCTCGTAAACCAATTGCTCTTTGACGGAAGGAAGGTTGACTCGACCACCTGTGCCGTCATGCTTGGTAATCACAAAAGTCCCGTCCGCCGAGGCCTCAGCGATGGGAAAGCCAACATTGGCGAGGTCCGGGATATCCTGCCAGTTGAATTGGCAGTTGCCGCCAGAGCATTGCGCTCCACATTCAATAATGTGCCCGGCAATCGTACCCGCGGCCAGACGGTTCCAATCATCCTCGGCCCAACCAAACTCATGAATCAAAGGCGCCAGAGTCAGACCGGTATCCGTGGCCCGACCCGTGATGACTACGTGCGCGCCGCGGTTCAAGCCCTCCACAATTGGCGCAGCGCCGAGATAAGCGTTGGCGCTTTGAATTCGATCACGAACGGTGCTCAGTGGTTCATCCGTATCCATGTTTCGCAACTCTATGCCGCGACTAAGAAGTTGATCAACGCGCTCCAGAATGTCATCGCCCGTGACCATGCCGATTTTGATTTTCCCCGCCAGCCCCAGGTCGCGCGCGACATCTCGCACTGCGGCCGCGCAGCCGGCGACGTTGACGCCACCTGCATTGGCGGTGACTTTGATCCCGCGCTCAACGCAAGCCGGCAGAATCCGCTGCATTAAGGGAATGAAGTCACGAGCGTAACCGGCGTTGGGATCACGGGCTTTCTGTTTCTGCATGATCGACATCGTGACTTCTGCCAGATAGTCGAGCATCAAATAATCAATTGGCCCACCTTCAACCTGGCGAACCGGGGCATCGGGAAGATCGCCCCAAAATCCCTGGCCGGCTGCGATGCGAATTTTTTCTTTCATACTCCAAACATGATAAGACACGGAGACCGGACGGACAGAATGAACGGACGTTCGATCTGTCTCGTCGCGGCCCCGTGTCTCCGCGTTGATTACTGAACCTGACTACCTTACGGAGTCTTCTTTGGCGCTTCCGGCGCGGTGCCGGTCGACTTTGCCTTGGCCTTATGCTTCTTCGGCTTGGCCTTCGCTCCGCTGCCGCTGGTGCTGAACCAGACCTGTTTCGGCTCGCCGGGAACACTGGTCAGCGTCAGGCTGTTGCCGACTTTCTTTGCGCGCAGAGACATCGCCGGCAGAGCCGGTGGCGGATTCGGACCCGGCGGCGGCGGGGTCAGGTCACCCATCATCATCGTGACGCCGGTGTACCCACACGTGGTGACAGCCGTGATGCGTCCCGAGCGAGTCTCTGAACCCGCCGTCATCGTGAAGTTATTTCCGGTGATCGTCAGCGTCGCGTCCTCTGCAGGTTCTTTATCGTGACGAACTTTGCCGGTGTAAGTGCCCGACAGGTCGGCCTGCTCCTGTTTCATCGGGTCGCAGCGGCCGGTCCAGGTTTTCTTGGTTTTGGGTTTACGCGGCTTGGCTTTCGCCGTTTCCGTCATGGTCATTGACGAATTCGCATTTTGCGCGGATACAACCAGGCCCGCGCCAGCGAGCGTCGCCAAAATCACAACCACTAAACCCAGAGTAAAAAGATAGATGGTCTTTCTCACTTTTCCTTCTCCTTTGTGTATTCACTCAGAGAGCGAGTAGAAAAAACTTGTCGGGGTTAAGTAAAGACTCTCCCCGAACACCGCGCAAGTTCAAATGCAATGCACCTGAAAGTGGTGCAGGAAAGCGTCAACTCAGCCTATCCGTCGCCAACGAAATACGTTACGAAAGCGACGCTGGCAAAACAAACTGGCCCAGATGGGCTCCTGAATAATTCAAACTGAGAGATAATGCAAGCTCTAAAGTGGCCCGGGTCTGCTCTGGCGCAATGACCGCATCGACAAATCCACGGGCGGCAGCATATTTAGCGTCCAGATCGCGCTCGTAGGTCGCCCGCACCTGATCCATTTCCGTTTCCAGCTTTTGATCGGGCTGCTGGCCGTTCTTCTTTAACTTGTCGAGCTGACTTCCGAAGACGGCTTGTACCGCCGATTCGCCTTCCATCACTCCCATTCGTCCGCTGGGCCAGCTGAAAATGAAGTCGGGATCGAAGCCCTGACCGGCCATCGCGTAATAACCTGCGCCTGATGCATGATTCACGGTTAACACAATCTTCGGCACACTCGCGGTGGCCATCGCTTCGACAAAACGCGCACCGGCACGAATGATTCCTGAGTGCTCGGCTTCCGAGCCGACCATAAATCCGGACACATCCTGCACAAAGAGCAGAGGCGTCTGGTGCCGGCTACAGGTTTCTATAAAGTACGCGACCTTTTCAGCGGATTCAGTATAGATGATTCCGCCGAATCGCGGTGGCCCACCTGCCGGGTCGCGAAACATCCCGCGCGCATTGGCGATCACTCCGACCTGCATCCCACACACGCGCGCATGGCCGGTGATAATTTCGCGGGCATAGTCCGCCTGAAATTCGTCGAGATGACCGTCGTCGAGAAAACAGTTGAGCAGCTCGCGCATATTATACGGCTGCCGGTGGTTTGCGGGAATTATTTCGTAGATCTTTTCCGCCGGGGCGGTTGGAGCGCCCGCATCCGCGCGAACGGTTCGCAAGCTTCCAGCCTGCACATTAACCGGCAACTCCGCGATAAACTCCCTGATCTTTGCAATCGCGGCTTCATCGTTCTTCACCCGATAATGCGCGACGCCGGACACTTCGTTGTGCGTGCGCGCGCCACCGAGTGTTTCGTTATCGATCGACTGGCCGGTTGCACCTTTCACCAGATTTGCGCCACCCAATCCCATGAACGAAGTGCCTTCGACCATAATGATGATGTCTGAAAGCGCGGGCAGGTATGCGCCGCCGGCGATGCACGGCCCCATCACTGCGGCAATCTGCGGCACTTTCAAATAACGCCGCATAATCGAGTTGTAATAGAAAATCCGCGAGGCGCCGTATTGTCCGGGAAAGACACCGCCCTGATAAGGAAGATTTACTCCCGCTGAATCGACCAGATAAATAATCGGGACCCGCGAACGCATGGCAATCTCCTGCGCGCGCAGAATTTTTTTGATTGTCTCCGGCCACCACGAACCGGCCTTCACAGTGGCATCGTTGGCAACGACGACGACTTCCCTGCCCTCGACGCGGCCAATCGTAGTGACCACGCCGGCCGCCGGCGCGCCACCCTCATACTGATCGTAGGCGACCAGTAAACCGATCTCCTGCTGAACAGAATCTTTGTCCAGTAGGAGGCCGATACGTTCACGAGCAGTCAGCTTTCCCTGCTTATGCTGGCGATCAATTTTGTCGGGACCACCGCCCGCGCGAAGCTTCTCTTCCAGCTGGCGAAGCTCAGCCGTCAACTCTCCCAGCCGCCCAGGCGCGAGGCCGGGTGAAAGATCAGTTGGCAGCTCGGCTTTTGCTGGCGATGGGATCTTAGAGAGCGTTCTGATCTTAAACTTCGACGCTGGCATGCTTTGAGACCCGGAGGACACTTCACTGCTCACTTTGAACGCATCAGATTCTCGAGATGGTAATTAGCTGAGCGAAAATACCACAGTTAAGTTGTTGTTCTCAATCGCCTTGCCGCACAGCTTTAAGCAATGTGTCGATTTCTGGTTCACCGTTCGCCCCGTCGACAATCAGTACTCGGGAACCGCGAAGTTCAATTGCGGTGACGCCCTCGGCCGTTCGGAATCTCTGTGAGCCAGGCCCACTTCGCTGAGAGTCCGTCAAAGTCGCCGCCTCCGGGTATCGAAGCTGGGTACGCTTTACGTAAGCATCAAAAAACTCTCGCGCATCTTTTTCCGTGTCCCAGGTGGAAAGCGAGATGTAGATCACATCGCCTTTCTGATTTTCGTAAACTGAGGTGCGATCGCCAGCCCATCCTGCGGCCGCGCGGCGGGATTCAACAGCTGACTTTAGAAACTCATCGAGAATCAGGTAGAAGCCCCACTCGCCATTAACGTCGGCAGCAAGGCGTTTCCAGCTGGGTTTCGTGATTGACCCACCCGCTGACGCGGGTGGTACTGACTTCAACGCCGATCGCTCGCCATTATTCAACAGATTCGTGATATCGGGCACCAGAACTTTCACCGGCGCCTCGCGCGCGAAGTATTTGTCCGGATGCAGAATCTGTTCAGTGGATTGCGGCAAGGTGGTAAACGCTTTGGAAACCTCGGGCCAACCGCCTTGCTTGTACAGGGCGCGCGTCCAATTCATTCCCTCCTGATACGGGAACAGCAGACTCTCACGCACAGACCGGGGCGCTTTATCGAGCTCTTCGGTAGCAATACTCATCGCCCCCAGCGACTTCAGGAAACTGAGAGCGCGGAGAGGATTGGTGGCCACATACATGGCCATCGTCATCGTCGCGTCGCCTTCGATCAGCGCGTGCGCAGCCAGCTCGGCGTCCGAATCCCCTTTGGGCCAGTGATCAAAACGGCGCAAGTTGAAATGCTGATCCTGCAAGGCATGCGTCAGCTCGTGCGCCATGATTGGTTTCTGCCCGTCAATGTCGATCCAATCGGCCAGATAGAATTGTCGAGTTTTTGGTTCGTAATAGCCCGCTACCTGCTCCGTCAAGAGTCGAATCATCAAGGCCCGATATTGAAAATCCGGCGGCGCCAGGCCCAACTTCTTCAGAGTAACTTCCGCGGCGTGCATATCCGCCGGGGTAATTTCCTGGTCAAGATTCTTCATCACGGCGCGCTCAATTTCGGCGCGCGACTGGGTCGAGCTTTGCACCGGGCGCAGGATCGCGAGTTGTCTCACCTCGCTGGTTTCTTTCAAAACCTCCTGCGTTGCCGTAATCAGGGCTGCATTGCGCGCCGCTGCTGTGGTTGCGGCAGGTTGTTGCGGGGCCGGCTGAGCCGCGCCACCAGGCACGAGTGAGACTGCGATAAGAGTTACTGCAATTAGTAGAATTCCGGCCGGCCAACGGCCGATCGCCCGGAGGGTTTTGGGCTTTCCGGACAGGGTTGTCGCTTGAATTTGTTTTGACATCCTCATGTTTCGCTCTTACAGTCCGCTAATTCACAACGACGCGTTAAGCTATGTCGCGTCAATCATTTACAGGAAGTTGAAATCTTCAGTGCGCCTTTGTGCGCTCCAGTATATCCCCTCTTTACGGCGCTCTTGGCAAGAAGTCTACAATGTCCCGATTATATAGGTAACGTGATCAGTTTCAGGCACAAAATGCATGACTACATCTTCAGTCATCTCTCTCGCTTAGCTTTGGGAGGCCTTTATTCAACTCATGGGTTGTGGCCAAGCCCAATTCCCAAGTCGCACTCTTCACAGACGTGCACCCATGCTCAGTTCCTACATGTTGCCATACCGGCACGGTGCGAAAAAAGCCTTAGAAACCACGCCGAGGTAGCTCATCGCCCTCTCATCACCCAGGTTCACGATAATTTTGCGCAATCCAATTTCCCTGTTAATATCTTCGCGATCCGAGTATTGCGTCTCCCTCTCAGCAACGCCCTCTCTATCACTCGGAGAAGCCAGATTATTAAAGACAGCTTAGGGACTGTTGGACCCTGGAGTCGTTCGATTCTCTCGTAACAACAAACGCTGCGAAGTGATTCTCTGCTACGCGTACGCCAAACTCGAAGGATTCATCAAGGCTGCCCAGATCGAAGAAACCCAGAATTAATTCTCCGATCAGACGGGTCGTGCCCGAAGTTCTATGACGCAATCCCCTCTCGCCCAATGGCATTCAAACGATCCTGATCGTCCTTCTAACGACCGCTATGACTACGCGTTCATCAATCGCGCATACCTGACCCTGGCGTTGACACTAACTCTGGCCGGTGCTTGGTTCATGTTGAAGGGAGTGCCGCAGACCGGCCAGCATCCTCCTGCTTTATCAGTCGAGCAGATCAAACCGGAGACGTTTAGAGACACCCAAATCGGAGAGAATACTTCTGCGGGCTCTCAACTCGCGAGTCTTACTTTAAGGACTACGTCAGCCGCTCCGAATTCATGAATACGTACAACGGCCTGAGCGACCACGCGTACGTGAACACCCTGATCTCGAATACCGGAGTGGAGTTCACCCAATCGGAACGCGACGTCCTGCTTAACGGACTGCTCAACCACACCGAGACGCGGGCGACGGTACTGCGAAAGATCTCAGAGAAGCCGGGCTTTGCGCAGGCTGAATTCAACCGCATGTTTGTGCTGATGCAATATTTCGGTTACCTGCGGCGCAATCCAAACGAAGGCCAGGACACTGATTATACGGGGTATGATTTCTGGTTGAGTAAGCTGAACCGGTTCAGTGGCAACTTCATGGACGCTGAAATGGTGAGGGCAATTATCAACTCCATTGAGTATCGCCGGCGTTTTGAGCCATGAGGCCGGTGATTTGTCGTGAGACATTTAAGGCGATTCTCAAGCTTTCAATCGCATTCGAACCAGATTACAAACAAAACCCGGATACCCTCCGCTGCGTTCGTGCACTCCACCAGGACGATCTCGGATGACGTAATTCCCTTTTAACCTGGATGAATGTACTGACTAAGTATTGGTTTATTGTCTTTGAGCGCGTGGGTTTTTCCCAGGTGACAGGGAGCTATATGGTTTTGGTAAGGCACCGGAGGTAGCAGTCACTTCGCGGCGAAAATCTGTCGGCGCCCTCGATTAATCAATTTACCCAACGTCTGCATCGATGAACGAATTTGGGGGCGTGAAAACCCAGTAAAGCCAAATACCAGGCCCGGCAAGGTAGAGCCTAGAGAGTAAGCTGAGAGCGGCGGTACATCAACGCCAGCCACCGCCAGCTGTTGTGACAGCCGTTCGTCATCCGTGTGCGGCGGCAACCACCCTACGGCGTCCATGCCTGCCTCAATTTGCGGAAAAGTGATTCTCCCCGAAATATTCTTTCTCGCTTCCTCAAGAAAAATATCCAAACGTTCACGGTAGAGCTTGCGCATACGACGCACATGCGTCGAGAAGAAACCCTGTTCCAAAAAAACGGCGGCAGTGGCTTGATCCAATGCCGCGGCTGAACCGTCGCGCATCTCTTTGGCCTTACGCATCACCTGCCCCAGTTTGTCAGGTACGACCACGTACCCTAGTCGCAGGGATGGAAATAAGACTTTGCTAAATGAGCCCGTGTAAATCACGTTGTCGTCTGAAGCCAGGCCCTGAAGACAGGGTAAGGGACGTCCCGTGTAACGAAACTCAGAATCATAGTCATCTTCGATAACCCAGGCGCCGCACTCCCGGGCGAACTCAAGAAGCTCAAGTCGTCGCGCTAAACTCATCGTTACTCCGAGGGGAAACTGCCGTGAAGGTGTGGTGTAAATCGCGCGTGGCAACTTAGTCGGCCCCACGGGCGGAATAGTCAATCCATCGGCGTCGACCGGGATCGGGACGAGCCTGGCCCCGACGCCTGCCAGCGCTGCCCTTGCTCCCAGGTAACCGGGGTCCTCAATCCAGACGGGATCGCCACGATCTATCAGACACTCGGCAAGCAACGACAGTCCTTGTTGCGTGCCGGCCGTCACTATGATCTGGTCTGCAGTGCAGACAACTCCGCGTGACTCTTTCAAGTAAGCTGAAAGCGCGGTTCGCAGTCGGGGCACTCCGGCGGCATCATTTTCCGAGAGCAACTCTCTTGTTTGAGAACGCAAGGCGTATGAGCGAGCTCGATTCCAGTTTCTCATCGGAAAGTGGTCGATGGCCGGTTGACACGGACGAAACGGCTGAACTTTGCCGGTGGCAAGCTCGGGCGTAACTTTTGAAATCGGAAATCGCGTCGCCCGCGCTGATATCTGCGGCGACTTCCGCTCAGTCATCGAGCCAACGACCGCTGCAATTCTCACTTCTCGCGTCGGCAAGTCCGCAACGTATATTCCCGAGCCAATACGGGTGTTCAAGTAGCCCTCAGCTACTAATTGATCGAGCGCATAGATGATTGTGTTCCTGGAGACTCCCAACTGGCCGACCAGATCACGTGTCGATGGCACCCTCACGTCCGCCTTCAGTCGTCCCGTGATGATGAGTTCCCTGACCTGTCTGTAGAGCTGCGATTGCAGTGATGTGCGCTGCCGGCGATCCAGGCGAACCATATTTAAGGTGGCAACCTTCATTTCAAATTGGACCGTTGCTGACGACCGCTGAAATTGGACCTATACTAGCAGCACAGTGTGGTTCTTGTGTAGTTCCAATATCTGCGCGATCATCCTACTCATGAACGCCACACAATTTTCATTCGTGCTGGAAGCTGCGGTCGCCGAAGCCGAAGAAGCGAAGAAACATTTTCATGCAAAGCTGTCCTTCGAAACGGATGCCTGGGACGTGAAAACAGACATGGAGAGAGGACGTGACGACTTCGTTGTCATTGACACCCGAAGCCGCTCGGACTTTGAAGCCAAACGGATCGCGGGCGCGATCAGTCTTCCCTATCGATCGATGGATGCGGAATCGACAGCGCAGTTGCCGAAAGACAAAGTCATGGTGACCTACTGTTGGGGACCCGGTTGCAACGCTTCAACCAAGGGCGCCCTGAAGTTAGCGGAGTTGGGATTTCGCGTCAAAGAACTGATCGGCGGTCTGGAATATTGGATCAAAGAAGGCGGGCCAGTTGAAGGGACAGCGATAGATGAAAGTGATCGCACTCGTGAGTTATGCGGAACTGCCTGAACTTACTGATGACGATCGTCTGCTGATTCCAGCCTTTGAGCGTCTTGGAGCTCGCGCAATTTCTGTGGCCTGGGACGGCGCCTGCGTTGACTGGCTTCAGTTCGACCACATTGTGCTTCGCTCCTGCTGGGATTATCACCTGCGGCTTAAAGAATTTCTGGAGTGGCTACAACACCTGGAGGGCGTCGGAGTTCGGCTCAGTAACTCCGCACGGCTTGTGCGCTGGAATGCGGACAAGAAGTACTTAAAAGAACTGCAGAGGCGTGGGGCCAGAATTCCGCCGACATATTGGATTGAAGAGGGCGAAGAACGCGATGTCGGGACGCTTCTGCGGACTCACGGTTGGGAAACAGCGGTGGCCAAACCGACAGTTTCAGCCAGTGCTCACGGTCTCGAACGCGTATTTATCGACGACCCGGCTGCCAAAGTAATCAGCGGGCCGGCAATGGTGCAGCCCTTCCTTCCTGAAGTTGCGATTGAAGGTGAGTGGTCACTGATCTTTCTCGGGGGGAAATATAGCCATGCCGTCTTGAAACTTCCGGCCGCCGGCGAATTCCGGGTCCAAGGGGAATTCGGCGGTTCGACGACCAGCGCAGAACCGAGTCCGAGCGTGTTAGAGGCAGCCAACAGAATCATCGCCATGTTGGCGGAGACTCCGCGTTATGCTCGCGTAGATGGAATTATCCATGATGGTGAGTTCGTGTTAATGGAGATCGAACTCATCGAGCCCGTGCTTTTCCTGGGGCTGGGAGGTGCCGCGGATCGGTTTGCCGATGTAATCCTGAATTCAAATCGAAGCGAACTCAAGGAATCCCCAGGTTCGTGATAACGAAATGGCCACCAGGGAATGATCGCAAGAAATCATTAGTTTTTGAGAGGTCGATATGCCGAGGAACTGAGCATGTTTCCGTTTTCTAGCACCGGGCTGATCGTACTGAGCCCCCGCACTGCCAGACGGTGCTTCTTTCTCTGATTTTTCTACTTCCTCCTGCGCAGCCTCGGAGAAGTGGCACAACACCAAGACATACTTCAACGGAAACGGGCGTTTTAGGTTGATACGCCGGCGGTGAATGACGTTGCGCTGATCTTGCGCCCTTTTTGGAACGCCAGGAACGTCGGAGAACGCTGAGAACGCGTCTCACCTAACATTTAGAACCGTCGAGCACTAAGCAAGTTGCCGTTTTTCCTAGACTTAACGCATTATACTGGTAATATAGTCCGCTAAAACGATCAGCAATTCAATAGCGGGAAGAAATGGGGACTGGCTGCTCCCGGGTTGTCCGGCAGTCAGCCGAGACATCAGGTTTGATGAGTCCTGAAGAACTGGAAGACGCGGACCAATGGCATGAGGCGTTCCTGCGTGTGCGTTATGCCGAAACGGACAAGATGGGCGTGGTGTATCACGCAAACTACCTCATCTGGTTCGAAATTGGCCGCACAGAATTTTGTCGCGCCCGCGGCTTTTCTTACCGTGACATGGAAGAGAGCGAGAATGCTTTTTTGGTCGTGGCTGAGAGTTACTGCCGCTACAAAGCGCCCGCCTACTACGACGATGTACTGTCGGTGAGAACTCACATTACCGAGTTGCGGCGTCGTTCCCTTCGCTTTGGCTACGAGATTGTGCGCGAAGCCGACGGCACGGTCATCGCAGAAGGCGAGACCGGGCACGTGGTCACGGATGCCAATGGCCGGGTGCGATCGTTCCCGCCGGGATTTGCTGAGTTGCTGCTCTCATCGCCGGTTGCCACAGAAAACGTCGGCCAACCTGTGCCTGACGATGAAGGGCCTTTGTAAGCAAAGGAATTGGCAGCTCAAGAACCCGCGGACCAGAACAGACAATTAGATCCGTTCACTGAGCCGAGAGCCCGGGCCACTTACAAAGCATTCATTGTTTATCCTCTTTTGGTAGGTATCCAGGGATCCCCAAGCTCGTCAACGCACGAACTCCGCAAGGATCCTCTCACGGCAAGGCTGGACGACCCCACGATCATGCACCAGTACAAATCAAAAAAGAAGATTAGACAGGGAGCAAATGGCTCCTTGAACCGATACTGGATTGGCACTTGTTTGAACGCCAAATACTTTCTACATTCGAGCGAATATCTCGAGATCAATGCTTAGGACTGCAGACAGCGGGCCTAAACCTGGCGCTTAACCGACTGCATGACATCGTGGGCAAGTTGAAATAACGGGTTTCCAAATCACCGTCACAACACTATGAAAGAAGCCACCAAGCGTTCGATTTTTCGCTGGATTCATATCGTCTTTGCCATTCCGATCGCCGGCTATGTTTATAGTCCGTTTAAGGAACTTCCAAACTACGCCCCGGTTGTTCGGTATGTTGCCCTTCCGGCAATTGTCCTTTCGGGACTTTGGATGTGGAAAGGCCACGTCGTTCGACGATTGATTTCGAAGCGACCGGCCCAGGCAGACGACGCGGTGAGGTGATGGTTGAGAGACAGGAGTATTGATCAATGAATAGTACGAATCCAAAAGTTGATTTCTTTTTTGACAAAGCCGGAAAGTGGCACAACGAATTTGCGAAAATGAGGACGATCATTCTTGACTGCGGACTGAACGAAGAACTGAAATGGGGCCAGCCTTGTTACACGTTTCAGAAAAAGAACATAGTTCTAATACATGGATTTAGGGACTACTGTGCGTTTCTGTTTTTCAAAGGGGCCCTGTTACATAATGCCGATGGGATTCTGATTCAACAAACGGAGAATGTGCAGGCGGCCCGCCAGATACGGTTCACCAATGTTCGGGAAATAGTTAAAATGAAACCCACCTTGAAAGCCTATATTCACGAAGCCATTGAAGTAGAAAAGGCCGGCTTGAAAGTAGATTTCAAAAAGACAAAAGAATTCAGCGTTCCTGAAGAGTTCCAGGCTAAGTTAGATGAAACTCCTGCCCTGAAAACCGCTTTTGATGCTTTAACGCCGGGCCGGCAAAGAGCCTACATTCTTTACTTTTCTGCACCCAAACAATCCAAAACTCGCGGCTCGAGGATTGAAAAATATATGCCTCAGATTTTGGTTGGAAAGGGATTAGATGATCAGTAGTCCAACGAAAAATTGATTAAGAGGTGTGCTCCAGATTAATCCGCTCAATTGATCGAGCTCTTCCAGTTTCTTCGTCGACATCCACCACCACACCGCAGATGCGAACCTCGGCCCGGGAGTGGTCTGGTTTGCGATGAATGGGCGAAGTGAATCGATTGATGATGTCGCCTTTCTTCATCCCAATGACCCCGCCGTAGCTTCCGGTCATTCCCAGGTCGGTAATGTACGCCGTTCCTTCGTGCAACAGGCGCTCGTCGGCGGTCTGCACGTGGGTATGAGTTCCGTAGACTGCACTGGCCCGGCCGTCGAGATACCAACCCATCGCGGCCTTTTCAGACGTCGCTTCGGCATGCATATCTACGATTCGAATCTTCACGTCATCAGGAAGCGAGGTGATTAATTCGTTCACGATCCGAAAGGGATCATCCGCCGGCTGCATAAAAACGCGACCCAGCAGACTAATCACGGCAATACGAACCCCTTTGGCCTCGCCCACCCACATACCGTTTCCGGGCGTGTGCGGTGGATAGTTTGCGGGACGCAGCAGCCGAGGCTGCTTCTGAATGTACTCGATGACCTCATGCTTATCGAAAATATGATTGCCTGACGTCATCACGTCGACACCCGACGAGAACAAAAGCTCGGCAATCGCCGCTGTGATCGAAAAACCGCCGGCCACGTTCTCAGCATTCATCACCGTAAAATCGATCGCGTGCTGCTCTTGCATATCCTGCAAGCGATCGAGCAGGGCTGAACGCCCGGGCTTTCCCACCACATCGCCGATCAGAAGAAGCTTCATAAAAGTGTCAGAACCGTCTGCGGTAGCGGACGGTTGAACCTGAATATTAACTCGATCGATGTCGAGATCTCGTTTGATCAAACAAGAAACCGCCCGCTACCGCAGACGGTTCTGACGAAATTGATAGATTTGACAGAGGGAAAACCGCCTGGCCGCTCCGAAGTCGTAATTGAACCTGAGTAATCAGGTGGGTGGCCTTTTTTTCACCGCAGGCTTTCGACTCTTCTTAACGATGAAGAAAAGCACTAGTCCGCGATGTCGGCCTCCCTTGTGAACGACGTTGGCTCAACCATCGTAATCGGTGGCGAACCCGGCAGAATGCCTCCCCCTGCCGCGGGGATAGTAACACAAAACCCGCGGGCTCGTTAGCGATAAAATCATCCGCAGATTTCGCAGATTTCGCAGACAAAGCAAACAAAACACACCATGAGAGGGTCCTGCGGTTTGAGTATTTTATCTGCGTAATCTGCGTAATCTGCGGATTTAAGTCGTAGCTGCCGGCCGGTCGAGGCTGCGCGGCACCTTCAGTAATCGGTCGAGCATCTCCGAGCATTCAACGCTACGGGTGGCCAGTTGTTCGTCGTTCTGCTCGTGCGCTTTCCGCAATTGATGAAGCTCGTCCGCTATGTAGAGGGCTGCGAGAATCGCCACCTTGCGCGAATCAACCGTCAAGGTGCCGGATGAGATCTCGCGCATGCGCTGGTCGACATACTCGGCAAGTTGTTTGAGGTACTCCGGGTCGCCGTCGGAACGAACTGTGTAAGCCTGATCGTAAATCTCAACCTTGATGGTTGGTGATTCCGCTACGTTCGCGTTCCGGTCAAAATTGAGTCTATCCGCGCTCATCGATTTATCGCCTCCGCGATTTCAGGGTCAGCAGCCGCTATCGCTTCCAGCATTCTCTGCACCTTAGTTCGAATGGCCTCGCGTTCAGCGAGCAGTTGATCGATTTCCCCACTCCGATCCTTTTTAGCAACGCTGCGCGCCGTGGCCAACTGCCGCTCGAGATCATCCTTCTCCTGGCGCAAAGCCTTGGTCAGTTCGATCGTGCGATAGATTTTATCTTCGAGGTGTGAGAATTTTTCCAGTCCGTTGGTCGCGGCCATCGGTTCCTCCAACGCATGAATTAGATCGCGGCGATTATCCGATCTCGCGAGTAAGAGCGCAAGAGTTTTGTAGGAGTCTGCGCGGCACAAGCTTGTCTCAGCGCAGGCCAAGCGGCTCCTGTGTCCGCAACCCGAGCGGTAGCAATGCGACCAAACACGCAAGTTTATGCCTTGATCAGGCGGCTAACGTCTAGTAACTCTGGCGATCCTGGCGATCTCCTTTGCCGCCTTCCGCCCCGACAACCATGCGCCGTGCACCGTGGCCGGATATTCTCTCGAAGTTGCCTCCCCTGCGAAAAATAACCGGCCGTCTACGCTCGCCTGCAGCAAATCATAATCCCTGGCGCCGGCGCCCGGCGGAAGATGCGAATACGATCCGAAGGTGAAGGGGTCGCTTTTCCAACGCGTGATTCGCACGCCGGTTGGCGCCGGGATCGACGCGCCGTAAATCTTGCGCAACACCGACATCGCCGAAGCGGTGCAGGCATCGTCTGACAAAGCCTCAAGCCGTTCGCCAAAGCTGCCGGAATTGAAGCCGACCAGCACTGGCTGGCGCGTGTAGTGAAACATATTTAGCCAGGCGCACCACTGGCCGCGCGCGGAGCTCACATAACCCAGCAGCTCCGGGCGGCGGTCCCAGAACACAGACGGGAATCGCAGATAACACTTGTTAAGGACACTCATACCGAGCCGGGCGATCGCCGCGTTCTTCGAAGCCGGCAACTCCGGCTGAAAAGTTACGCTGCCCCGCTTCAAAACTCCGAGTGGAAGCGTGATTACGGCAAAGTCGCCGGAAAACGTCTCGCGATCGGTAATTATTCTTACGCCATTTCGGTCGCGAATGACGGTTTGTACTACTTGCCGGGTGCGCACGTCCAGACCAGCCTGCAACCGCTCAACGAGTTGATGGTAACCTCCGGGAAAAAGCACATCCGGCCCATCGAACTCACTATCCTGATCAAATTCAATAAGGGACAGGTCGTTAACGTCGGCGGCGTAATCGTGCTCGATCTCCGTGTTCACGGAATACGCGAGATCCTGCGCCCGCTCATTTGTGAGCCTAAGCCCCGCGGTGTACTTGTCGATGAACTGACCTAACGATCCAGTCACGTTGGCATTTTCGATCGCACCAGCGATGGCCATTCGGAGTTGGGCGAAGTCACGCTCCAGGCGGGCCTCGCGGGCAGCGTCGAGTGGACTGCCGTCCGCCGCAAAGCGTGCGATCGAGTCGTAATTGGTCGTGGCGCTCTCGATCTGAAATTTGTTTGTTAACTGAGAGATGGGATTGCCGTGAATGCCATGAATCCAACTGGCGCCCAGGTCGAGCGGATCTCCGAGGGAAGTGTCGGTAAAGACTCGTCCTCCTACTCGCTCGCGTCCCTCGACAATAATAACTTTGCATCCAGCGGTTTTGAGATCAATGGCCGCAGCAAGGCCGGCCATCCCGGCTCCGACCACAATCACGGTCTTTCCCTCTAACCTCGTCGCGCTGCGAGTCAGCGCCGCGGCCCCGGCGAAGAGCGTGAGTTGCGCGAAGGCTCGACGGGAAATAGTTGACATCGGATCTTCAGGCTAGTCGCTAGCGACGGTCCGCGCTAGTCGGAGGGTGACAACCTGTCAATTCTTACAGGTGGCACCCGTCAGAGCGCCAAATATGATGCGCCCGATCAAAGACTGGTGGACGATCTACAGGGCTTCCTCAAGCCAGTCACAAAAAAGGAGACTAAGATGAAAGTATTCTTTGCATTTCTGGTGATGATCCTGGCTTTCACGCTATCGCAGAGTAGTGCCGTCGCGCAGAGGGAAACCGCCAACGGCGTCGAGGTGGAAAAAGATCTGAACCTCCTGCGTCGTGACATTCGGGCAGACAAAAAGAAGCTCATTGCGGCTAACCTGCCGCTGACCGCAGATGAAGCCACCAAATTCTGGCCCGTCGATGACGAGTACGTCACCGAGATGACCAAAGTCTATGATGAGTTTTACGGGGTCATCAAGGATTATGCGGCCAATCAAAAAACTATCACCGATGCGCAGGCGAGCAGCATGATCAAGCGTTGGGCGGACATCCAGGTGCGCCAGGCACAGACCCGCCAGAAGTACATTCCGCGCGTGAAAAAAACCATTGCTGGCAAGAAGGCGGCACTGTTCTTTCAGATCGACCGGCGGCTGTATGCGCTAATGGACATGCAAGTTGCTGGGCAGATTCCTCTGGTCGTGCAGTAACTGCCGATTACCGGCTCTTGAGCCAGGCCGCGAATCTGACGTGCAAATCACCGCGGATGACCTGGATTCCATGGTTGAGGAAAGCCAACGAGACATTTGTGCCCACTGGTAAGGACCTGTATCACAACTCGAGGTTCCAGCGCCAAAGGCGCGAAATGTAATAGCCTGGGCCATCGGCCCAGGTTGAGGTAGTTGCGGGATCCAAGCGCTGGAAGCGCGAAATAACGTCACCCCACTAATCAATGCTGTTCTCGCTTTAAAGATTCTAGTTCGCGCCTTCAGCGCTTTCTAAACCTCGGCTTGACGCTCACCTGGGGCGTTGCCCCAGGCTATTCCATTTTCGCGCCGTTGGCGCTCAGCGAACTGCGTCTTGATACAGCCGCCTAAGCTAGCCACTACCAAACCGGGCCACAGCGGGGCGAAACATCAATCGCCGGTCGCAAGGGCTCCCCGCTTCTGAAGCCGGCCTTACCGAACTTCCGCCGCGAATTTTTCCTGGAGAGCTTTGACGATGGACCAATGGACGTCGTCGATCTCTTCGTCTCGCAAAGTTCTGTCGGGTGCGCGATATTCGAAGCGAAGAGTCACGGAACGCTGGTTATCCGAAATGCCTTCACCTTCGTAGGTGCCGACAAAATTCGCGGCGATGAAGTGAGGGCCGCTTTGATTTTCAGCAGTCGAGACTAATTCACCTACCGACACCTGACGATCCACCAGCAGAGAGACGTCCCGCACTATTGAAGGAAAGCGCGGCAGTGGTGAGTAGAGCACCGGCTGCTCTGGCATCTCGAGCAGCGCCGTGAGATCCACTTCAGCCACGAACACAGATTGGCGAAACTTGTAGTTTGCCGATACCGCTTCTGCAAGTCTGCCAATCGAGCCAACCGGCGCGCCGTTTGCACGAATCACGGCCGATTGTCCGGGTCGCAGGTGTTTCAAGCTGGCCGCTGCGAAATCCGCTTTAGGCAGGTTCATTGCCTCAAAAGATGATTCGAGGGCGCCTTTAACATCAAAGAAATCCAGGTCGCGCGCGGCCTGAGCGCGATCCGCTTCCAGGGTTCCGCCGGTGGCCACCAGTGCCAGCGCTTCGCGTTCGTCCGGAAGTTGCGAATCGTCGGACGAGCCCGTGAAGACTCTGCCCGTCTCAAACAAACAAACGTCACGCATCGCGTGGTTCAGGTTATGCCGCACCGCATTCAAAAGACCCGGCAGCAGTGTCTGCCGCATGCGCGACGCCTCTTCGATAATCGGATTCGTTAAGGTGACCTGGTCGCTTTGATTGGCAAACGCGGGGATTAACTCAAAATCATTTGTCAGCTCAACAAAACTAAAGCTAATAGCCTCATTGAACCCAAAGGCCTTCAACGCGAGCCGCAAGGCGCGTTTACGCTTTTCGCTGGAATGATACTCACCGGCAAAACTCGCCGGTGGGAGGGCCGTCTTGATGTTGTCGTAACCGGTGTGCCGCGCAACTTCTTCGACCAAATCTTCTTCGATTGAGATGTCATGACGCCAGGCGGGGACCTCAAAGGTCAGCGCGGCATTATGTTCGCCAAGCAAATTGAATCCCAGCGCCATGAGGATGCGTTTTGCTTCGTTCTGTTCAACTCGCAGACTCGTAATCGCGTCCACTCGATGATACCGGAGAGTAACTGAACGGGTCGTGACAGGATTCGGATAGACATCAATCGCGTCCTCCGTCGCAATGCCGCCGGCCAGCTCGCAAATCAGAGACACACAGCGATTGAGGGCGTTCAAAACGCCTTCGGGATTCGTACCGCGCTCGAAGCGATGCGACGCTTCCGTGTGCAGGCCGAGTAGTTTCGCCGTGCGCCGCACCGAGGACGCGTTGAAGTAAGCGCTCTCAATCAGAACATCAGTCGTCGAATTTGAGATTTCCGAATCTTCGCCGCCCATCACGCCGCCGACGGCAACTGCGCGCTGCGCATCAGCGATGACCAGCATTTCCGCATCGAGCTTTCTCTCGACACCATCGAGCGTCTTCAGCATTTCCCCGCCAGTCGCGCGCCGAACCACAATGGACTTCTCAGTGAGTTTGGCCAGATCAAACGCATGCAACGGCTGACCAAACTCATGCAGGACGTAGTTCGTGATGTCGGCCACATTGTTGATTGGTCGCTGGCCGATGGCTTCGAGCTTTTTCACCAGCCACTCAGGCGACGGAGCAATCTTCACACTGCGAACAATTCGGGCTGAGTAACGCGGACACAGATCGGGATCGAGGATCTCAACCGTCGCAAAGTCATTTGTCTTGCCTTCCGCTTGCTCGACTTTGGACTTTGGACGTTGGACTTTGGACTTTTCAATGACCGCGAGTTCGCGGGCAATCCCGAGATGCGAAAGACAATCACCGCGATTTGACGGCACCTCGACGTCTATCACTGAGTCGTCGACGCGCACCTCGACCGCATCGACGGCCAGACCAACATTAGTCAGCCGCTCCCGAATCTCCTCAGGACTCAGCTTAGTGCCGGTAAGTTCACGCAGCCAGTTGTAGGAAATGAACATTGTCAGTTGTCAGTTGTTAGTTGTCAGTGGTCAATCGTCAGTCGCTCTTCCTGGCTCTGCCACGCCGATGCGCGGCAAGTCTCCGACTTGCCGTCAGCGAACCTTTCTTTTTCTTTGGGTCTCCGACCCACGGTCATAGACCGCCGGATTTACTAAGAGCTTGCCGGCAAGTCGGAGACTTGCCGCACATCGGCGTGGCAAAGCCATGGCAAAGTAGCCTCCTTAAAACCGACCACTGACAATTGACGACTAACAAACTGACAACGGACAGCTTTATCTAAATTGCTCTAAAAACCTCACATCGTTCTCGAACAACAAACGAATATCATCGAGCTCGTAAATACGCGCGCAGGTGCGATCGATTCCCAGACCGAAGGCAAATCCGGTGAACTCCTCAGGATCGACATTGGCGGCGCGCAGAACGTTTGGATGAACCATCCCCGAGCCGCCCAGTTCAATCCAGCCTGACCATTTGCAGATGCGACAACCGTCGCCGCCGCAATTGAAGCAACTGTAATCAACCTCCGCGCTGGGCTCGGTGAACGGAAAGTAGGACGGCCGAAAACGGGTCCTGGTCTCCGGACCAAACAGTCGATGAACAAATTCCGCCAGCGTTCCTTTCAGGTGCGCCATCGTGATCCCCCGATCCACACACAGCCCTTCCACCTGATAGAACATCGGGTTGTGTGTCGGATCAGGCGTGTCGCGCCTGAAGACGCGTCCGGGGGCAATCATGCGCACCGGCGCACCGCGCCGCTGCATCGCGTGAATTTGCACGGTAGAAGTCTGCGAGCGCAAGGCATGGCCCTGGGTCGTATAAAACGTGTCCTGGGGATCGCGGGCCGGGTGGCCTTCGGGGATATTCAGCGCGTCGAAGTTATAGAAATCAGTTTCAATTTCGCGATCGTCTTCAACGGCATAGCCGAGCGAAACAAAAATGTCATCGATCCGCTGCCGCATCAAAGTTATGGGATGCAGGTGTCCGGCGCGCGCGCGACGGCCGGGAATGGTTACATCGATGCTCTCGCGCGCGGTGCGAGTCCGGGAGATCAATTCACTGCGCAGAGCTTCCTCTGTAGTTATCCACAGATCTATTTCTTTCTCGTGCTTTTGTACCTTCATCGCGAACTCGCGCCGCGATTTTGGATCCATATTGCCGATCCTTTTGCGCTCACCCGCCAGTTCGCTTTTCTTCCCCAGGAACTTGATCCTCAAGTCCTTCAATTCTCGTAGTTGTTTCTCAGCCTCGAGCGCGATGTCCGCGCGCGACTCCAGATCAGTAAACCGCCCGATTTCCCGATCGAAATCGGCGCGAATTCTGTCGATCGTCCCTTCCGGGGCTTGTTCACTGTCGTGTTCTGCCATGTTCCAAAACTCGCGCCGACAACATCCAATGGCTTTGGAGGGTGGTTCGAGTCCGCGAAGCGGACTCCTGAAAATAGCCCAGCACTTTAGTGCTGGGTATAAGGCCAATAGATATTCAAAAGCCCGCGAAGCGGGCGACAGACGTCAAAAACGAAGCGTGTCTCAGCCGTCCGCTTCGCGGACTCTGTTCAGATTGTGGTCTTGATCCCAGCGATGAATCGCTGGGCTATTTTCAATCGTCCGCTTCGCGGACGAAACTTTGCCCCGCTTATTGCAATTCTCTTAATCTCTATCAATCCAACAAGCAAACCCGGGCAGACTCAATCTCTTTGATGGGATCGTTAACCTGTCCGGTCATTTCTTTTTGATCGCCACCCACTTGCCCGACAACTGTCCGGCAAAATCAAACTCGCCGGAGAGCTTTCCTTCGATCATTGTGGCTCCCATGGCAATCTGGCCGGCGCCACCTTCGAGCACGATTGCCAGCTTGCCGTCCTTCCAGGTTCCGTTCGTAATAGGCGAGGTCCCCAATTGCGAACTGCTGGAGCCAGTTACTTTTTCGCCATCAACCTTCAACGTCAGCAGAAAAGGAAACGGTTGTCCCTGCGCGTCGGCAACGGCGTCCCATTCACCGTTAAGCATCTCCGCAGTGAAAACCTCAGCCGCCGCCTTCTTTAATTCGACAGTGCCCTTATCAGCACCGCGCAGCCAATCACCGAACAGCTTGTCCTCGCCCTTCTGCAAGGTGAGCGAAGCACCTTCTGCCGGGGCGCCAAACTTGAGCGTCAGCTTCCCGCCCGCGAGTTCGCCGGACGAAATCGGATACTCACCCTCGGCGGTCACCGCCCGGCCTGAGAACTTTCCCTCGGCCGACTTAATATCGATGGTGACATCGGTCTGGCCCGACGCCCGTTTCACAGTGCCTTTGTAATGGCCGACGAACTGGTCGGCGCCCGGATTCGTCACTTGACCCATTACCGTCAACGACGACGCTAGGATCAGAATCGCCAAACACAAGAACTTCAGCAGGACCTGGCTATTGGACAAACGGTTCATGACTCTTCCTCCCGGTGAATTATGCAGCCACGCGCTCGGGCGTCTTATTTTCCAAAGCGCTCTTCGCCTGCGTGGCGAGCTCGGCAAACGCTTCCGGCTGCTTGGCGGCAAAATCCGCGAGGATTTTGCGATCGAGTTCGATGCCGGCGAGTTTCAAACCGTGCATGAACTGCGAATAGTTCAGGCCGTTCAAACGCGCGGCCGCGCCGATGCGGACAATCCACAGCGACCGAAAATCTCGCTTCTTCAGTTTTCGTCCGGTATAAGCGAAGTTCAGTCCGCGTTCGACGGACTCTTTCGCCGATCGATAAAGTTTAGACTTTGTCCCGCGATAACCTTTTGCTAATTTCAGAATCTTCTTGCGCCTTTCGAGGCGCTTATTTCCACGTTTTGCTCTTGGCATAATTGCTTCCTTTCTGTGGCACAGACTTCAGTCTGCGATCAACCACACGAGTTCACAGACTAAAGTCTGTGCCACTCAATTAATCTCTTCCGTACGGCAGCATTCGTCTGACCCGGTCGAGATCGCCATCGGCGACCAGGACGTCCACATCCAAATACCGCTTTCGCTTGTTGGTTTTTTTGGTCAAGATATGGCGCGCATGAGAATGTCCGCGCTTAATCTTGCCGGTCGCGGTCACGCGAAATCGCTTGGCTGCTCCCTTGTGTGTTTTTAATTTTGGCATGATTACTCCTTATCTAAAATAGGGATTCTCAGATCTCAAATTTGAGATCTCAAAAAAATCAAAACAGGTAAACCTCTCGGCCAATTCAGCAACAAACCGCGAGCCAGGTTCGGAACGAAAAGACCGACACCGAATCGCTACTGCTGAGCGCCGCCGGGTGCCTGACTTTTTACTTCCGGCTTTTCGCCGGGCGGCGGACTCTTAACTTCCGGCTTCCCGCCGCCTTTATGTCTCTTGGGCCCGAAGATAATGAACATCTGGTTGCCCTCCATCCTCGGCCGCATCTCGACCTCGCTGATGTCCGCCAGATCCTTTTCCAGTCGCTCCAGGATACGTGCGCCTAATTCACGGTGCGTCATTTCGCGCCCGCGAAACCAGATCGTCGCTTTCACCTTATCGCCTTCTGTCAGCCACTCGCGGGCATGCTTCATGCGATAGCCGTAGTCGTGATCGTCGGTGCCCGGGCGGAACTTAACTTCTTTGACCGTGATGACAACCTGTTTCTTCTTGGCCTCGTTTGCTTTCTTCTTCTGTTCGTACTGAAACTTTCCGAAGTCAATGATCTTGCAAACGGGCGGATCGGCATTTGGCGCCACCTCAACCAAATCCATTCCCTTGTCACGCGCGGTGCGAATCGCCTCGCGCGTATCCATCACTCCAAATTGTTCCCCGTCATCGCCAACCACGCGCACCTGGGGCACACGGATCCGTTCGTTAATTCGAGTTACCGGCGCTCGCCGAAAATCGGGACGACCGCGCCCGCGAAAACCTGTAGCTATTGCAGCACCTCCTCAGTTTTAGTCCAAAGTTCCAGGTCCTAAGTCCAAAGTCGCGTCGACATTGGACATTGGACGTTGGACATTGGACTCAGTTGTTTTTCAGCGCTCGCGTCTGAACCAGACGCTGCGCCATCTGCTTAAACTCATCCAGCGGCATCGCGCCGATGTCGCCTTTGGAACGCTCGCGAACCGCGACCTGGCCTTGCTCCATTTCACGATCTCCGAGCACCAGCATGAACGGAATTTTCTGCATCTGAGCGTCGCGTATCTTCGCGCCAATCTTATCGCTGCGGACATTCACTTCCGTTCGCAGCCCGGCGGCCCGCAGTTCGCCCGCCACCTGCTCAGCATACTCGTTAATCCGATCGGTAATCGGCAGCACCGCAACCTGGACGGGCGCCAGCCACATTGGAAACGCCCCGGCGTAATGCTCGATCAGCACTCCGAAAAACCGTTCCATAGATCCGAACAGGGCGCGGTGAATCATAATTGGCTGATGTGGGGTGTTGTCATCCCCGATGTACTCCAGCCGGAAGCGTTTCGGCAAGTTGAAATCGAACTGCACCGTGGTTAATTGCCATAGACGGCCGATCGAGTCCTTAACTTTGATATCAATCTTCGGCCCATAGAAAGCAGCTTCATCTTCCATGCGTTCATAAGGAAGATTTTGTTCCTGCAACGCCTCAACCAGAGCGCGTTCCGCGCTCTCCCATTCTTCATCTGAACCGAGATATTTCTTGGTTGAGTCAGAACCCCTGACCGACAGTTCGATCTTGAATTCGTCAAAGCCGAACGCGCCCAGCAAGGCGAAAGCAAATTGAACGCAACTGACGATCTCGCTGCGCACCTGCTCCAGAGTGCAGAAAATGTGCGCGTCGTCCTGAGTAAAGCCCCTCACCCTCATCAAGCCATGCAGAGTTCCAGATAGTTCTGCGCGGTAGCAGGTTCCCAGCTCGGCATAGCGCAGTGGCAGATCACGATAGGAATGCTGTTGCGATTTGTATATCCCGATATGGAAGGGACAATTCATCGGCTTCAGACGAAACTCGGTCTCTTCCAACTCTGTCGGAGCAAACATCACGTCGGCATAGTTCTCTTCGTGGCCACTAACGCGCCACAACTCGCGCTTGGCGATGTGCGGAGTAAAGACCAATCCATAACCACGCCGCTCAAGCTCTTCGCGCAGGTACTTCTCCATTTGACTGCGAACAGCACCGCCCTTCGGATGCCACAGCACCAGTCCCTGTCCGTAGTCTTCCTGAATCGAAAAGAGATCCAGCTCGCGGCCGAGCCGTCGGTGATCGCGCTTCTCGGCCTCTTCGCGTTGCTTCAACCACGCATCGAGCTCTTCCGGAGTGAAGAAAGCGGTGCCGTAGATGCGTTGCATCTGCGGCCGTTCAGCGTCACCTTTCCAGTAAGCACCAGCGAGCGACAAAAGCTTGAAGGCTTTCAAACGATTCGTGTTCGGCACGTGTGGGCCCAGACAGAAATCGATAAACGGTGAGCCGTCGATGTAATAGACGCTGACGGTCTCTCCGGCTTTCTCGTCAATCAGTTCACACTTCAAAGGCTCTTCACGCTCTTTGAAAAGACGCAGCGCCTCGGCCTTCGAAATTTCGTCGCGCCGGTACGGCATGCTGCGCTTCGCAATGTCGCGCATCTTCTTTTCGATCAACGGCAGGTCAGCTTCAGTCAAAGCTCGGGGCGCGATCACGTCGTAGAAAAATCCATATCGCGGATCTTCAAGCAGCGCCGGCCCGATTCCGAGTTTCGTGCCCGGAAACAAATCCAGGACCGCGGCCGCCAGCAAGTGAGCAGTTGAGTGACGCAGAACGTCGAGGCCCGCGAGGGTCTGCGGGAGCACCGGTTCGATTTTTATGGCGTCGCCGTTGGCTCCGGCATCGAGTGAGTGCGCAAGATCAACCTCACGGCCGTTGACCTTCGCCGCCAAAGCCTGTTTGGCCGCGTCGCGATCAAGCTTTCTTAGAGCTTCGCCGACGGTTACCGGCGCGGCTATCTGCGCTGCCGGCCCATCGTTGATTTGTACGTTGATCTCGCTCATTCCCTGGAACCACTTCAATCACTCGCGGCTTTGCCGCCTGATGTGCGGAAAGGCTCTGCCTTTCCGGTGGCGTATTCTTTGGCTATTCCCGAGGCTGCGCCTCGCGCCTGAGGCATAGCCTCACATCAATTAGACATACCGTCGGAAAGCCAGAGGCTTTCCGCACATCAAGCGGCACAGCCGCAGAAACACCGGTAACCCAGCGCTCCCTATTCACTATTTGCGATTCACGATTTACTAACTACAAATGATCGGATTCGATAGGAGCGCCTTCGCGGGCCGTCCCGACTAAACGGGACCGCAATTAAAAAGTGAATCGTGTCGTTGTTCGATTCATGCGAAGGTCTTCCGGAGCTTCTATCAAAAAATTCGAGACAAGCGGTTTGCTCGTCTTTCGTATTAAAACGAAGCCGAATGATAACAAAGGTTCAGGATCGCGCGCAAGCCATGTCCGATAAGCTCTAGCTTGTCGAAGCTTCGGCGTCAAATTGAAGTTTGGCGGATTTTTATTCCAAACTGCATTAACACCCGGAAGCCAGACCTGAGAGCGGGCCTGTCGAATGTTCGGAGTTCCGCCTTTAGGCGGCTCTGAAAAGACGGCCGCGTGAACGCGGAACTCCATACAAAAGAAATGCCCTCCCTTATGGTCAGGCTTCTGAGTTAGTATATCGGCCGTCGCTTTCCGAAACCCCAGGCACGAGGAGCCCGAAATGATCCGATTCCGCTATTGGTCCACCTTTGTAACCGTTTTCGCCGTCGCTATCCTGGCCGGATTTCTCTTCAAAACCTCAGCTCAAAGGCCCAGAGGTGCGAGCCCCGCGAGCAAAGCATCTGCCGACACCAGCGCCGTCGATGATCTCGCTCCCAGCGAAATGCGGCCGATCCTCGAATACTACGTCGTCGATCGCGGCAGTCTGCAACGCTCGTTTCCCGTCGCCAGTTCCCCGGCCCGGCGCGAACGCTTTCGCAAGTTTTACTCTGACGCGCTCGAGCGTATTCAAAAACTCAACTTTGACGGCATGAGCCAGGCAGGCAAAGTTGACTACATTCTGTTTCGCACGCACCTCGAGCACGAACTGCGCCAACTTGATATTGAAGAAAAACAGCTTGCCGAGGTTGCGCCATTGATGCCGTTTGCCAGGACGATTGTCGAGTTGGAAGAAACCCGCCGGCGTATGGAACCAATCGATTCCGCGAAAGTCGCCGTCACCTTAACCGCACTTAAAAAACAGGTTGACGACACGCGCCGGCTGGTTGAGGCAGGTCTGAGAGGCTCTGATCCCGAAGCCATCAAGGTCAAGAAGACTGTCGCCTTCCGCGGCGTCAATGCCATTAACGCAGTCCGCGGCAACCTGCGAAACTGGTACACCTTCTACAACGGCTACGACCCGGTCTTCACCTGGTGGAATGAACAGCCGTACCGGGAACTCGATGAGTCCCTGGCGGGTTACTCAACATTCATCACTGAGCGCGTGGTTGGTTTGCGTAGCCCGGCGGGTCCCGGTCAAACCGGACAGCCGGGTGGGCCGCGCGGGGGTGGGGGCGGTGGTACCGGAGCGCCGCCGGGCGGCGGTGGCGGTGGTACTCAGGGTTTCCAACGGCCGGGCTCAGGGGTGACCGCACGGCCGGGGGACACCAGCGACATTATTGGGGATCCCATAGGTCACGACGCGCTGATGAGCGAGTTGCAATCAGAAATGATTCCCTACACACCGGAAGAGTTGATTGCCATCGCCCAAAAGGAGCTGGCCTGGTGTGAGAACGAAATGAAAAAGGCCTCGCGGGAGCTTGGCTATGGCGACGACTGGAAGAGAGCCCTCGAACATGTGAAGAACACGTACGTCGAACCCGGCAAGCAACCGCAGATGATTAAGGACCTGGCGATCGAAGCGATCAAGTTCGTTGACGATAATGACCTGGTCACTGTGCCCCAACTGGCGCGGGATACCTGGCGGATGGAAATGATGACTCCCGAGCGGCAATTGGTGAGCCCATTCTTTCTCGGCGGCGAGACCATTCTGGTTTCTTACCCGACGAACACAATGTCGCATGAACAGAAAATGATGAGCATGCGCGGCAATAATCCTTCCTTCTCTCGGGCTACGGTCTTTCACGAACTCATACCGGGCCATCATCTACAAGGATTCATGGCGGCCCGGTACAAACCATATCGCGGGTTATTCAGTACGCCGTTCTGGTCTGAAGGCAACGCCCTCTACTGGGAGCTGCTTTTGTGGGACCTGAAATTCCAGCAAAAGCCCGAAGACAAGATCGGCGCGCTTTTCTGGCGCATGCACCGCTGCGCGCGCATCATCTTCTCGCTCAGCTTTCATCTGGAAAAGATGACACCGCAGGAGTGCATAGATCTTCTGGTCAATCGCGTCGGCCATGAACGCGACAACGCGACGGCTGAAGTGCGCCGGTCATTCGACGGCAGCTACGGGCCGCTCTATCAGATTGCTTATTTGATCGGCGGTTTGCAGCAATACTCTCTGCATCGTGATTTGGTTGATTCGAAAAAGATGACGAATCGCCAGTTCAACGATGCCCTGCTGCACGAGAACCGGATTCCGATTGAAATGATTCGCGCGGTTCTGACTAATCAGAAATTGACGCGGGATTATAAGACCAGTTGGAAATTTTACGGCGGAATCTAGGCGAACCTCTGGCGCCCTAACGGGCTCAGTTATTGGCAGGGGCTGGCTCATCTGAAGCGGCCTTGAACGTGCCTTCGATCGCTTCCGCGATGGCCGCCGGATTCTTTGCAATCAAAGCGCCCGCAAGCGTGACCAGGGCGGCGGCGATCTTAATGGCCTTTTCAACATTGTGGAGGTGTTGAATCGCTGTTTTCATTTGATCTGTGGCTTCTTTGATCCGTGCCAGCGTACCGGTCAAACCATCGATGCTGAGGTGAAGCGCGAGCTTAACCATCTCGGTCGACTGGTTCCGAACCTGGTTTCTGGCAATTCGAAGTTGTTCACGCTGCGGTTCGGAAAGCGTTTCCCAGTTGTCCGACCTGTATTTGCCCAGCGCGTCGGCGATCCCGCTGTAATATGCTGCCAGTTGATTTGCCTGATCGGCTGTTAAAGTCTCGGGCATCGGGTTCCTCCATTAAAATCCTTTTTTGAAAGCCTCAACTAAGTCGTCTGCGGTCTTGGCATAACCGAGTGCGGTCTGGATCACATCCTGGGAGTTCAGCCGGTGTCGGTCTCGGTAAAGAGCCTGATGCCCATCCGCGATGTTGTTGAGCAGTTCCCTGTAGGCGTTGGCCGCGTCTATCTTCGTTTGGATAGCTGATTCTTCCGCGTCCCAACGCGCTTTTGCGGCCATTATCGGGAGCGGGTTCCTTGCTACTGTCGGTACGGGTTTGCCGTTGACCACGCGCGGCCGCACCTGAAAGCTGGCGAAGTCACCGTAACGAGCAATTGATGTCCGATAATAATCTCGCATCGCCCCACGCTCATTGCGAAGTTGAGTGAGATATGAATGGACCGCGCCTTGTAAGCCAAACGCCAGCGCCCGGACGTCGCCGTTGTATTCACCAATAATTCCTTCGAGTTTCTTACGGCGATATCCATCTGTGACAGCGTGAATGATTACACCTGCCAACTTCACGACCGCGTCTGATGCGTCCTTCTGAAGAAACTGAGAGGACACAAAACTCTTGTTCAGGCCGTCCAGACTCTTGTCGTATGAAGTCAGATCATCCGCCGCGAGCTCGCCCATCGTTTGCAGATAGGCCACCAGAACCTTGTTTGCCTTGATGAGATTCTTTTGGTCTGCTTCGAACGGCCTACACGCCTCGATTGCCGATATCGGATCGCGGTGCGTTATTTCCGGATCGTCAGGGTTGTGGAGCGCGCGTGAAAACTCTTCAAGATTCGCCACGTTGAACGGATCGTCTTCCAGGGCCTGGTAATAGTATTGCTGCATGCACGACCTGTAATAGTCATTCGCAAGCGCCGGGAAATGCTTGCCTGCATCTGCAGAAATATCCGTGAACTTGCGAATGGCAGACAGATCGACACAAGCCGTCTGCACCAGGACCGATAGCATGATAATAAGCAGGATGAGCCTACGTAACATAGTTTTCTCCTGTCGCGGCCAAGAGGCCGCTTGGGACTGGCTATCGGCGCGCCCACAAGGCAGACTTCTGCCTCCCGCACTATGAGAGTCCGACTATATTTGAATGAAAGACCGAACCAGCTTCGCGTGATTCAGGAGCTAAGCGAACGGTTTTAGGAGTCGCGTACCATATTCGATGCGAGGGTTGCTGTCAATAGTTTTCTGATTGGTAGCAAGGGTCGGGATCTGATCAGGACCCATGAGGGCACCACACATACCAACATCGAGGTCTCACGGTTGGATCGAATCTGATTAAGGAGCGAGCGAAAATCGTGGAGGCTTGAGGTCGCGCTGCTTTGACCCGTCTCGACGAGGTGATTTTCTGCGTGAAGGTTCGGACGTGCGCTTCACCTCGCCGCCAGAAAGAGACGCGCTTTCCGTAATCACTGTTCTCGCCAAACCTGATCCAGTTTTTGGTGGACGAATAACTGCGGCGCCTGTCAAAGCCCTTGATGATGCCGCGGGATCAGCTTCAAGGAGTCCGGCCGCCGTGTCCGTGATACGACCGGGATAAGCTATCACGATCAAAACGGCCGCAATCGCGGCAGCGGCCGCAAATAATCCCGGACCACGAGCGCCGCGCGGAATCGTGAACGCGTTTTCTTCGGGCTTCAGTATCGAATAACTATCAAACGGATCTATTTTGCTGATTGGCCTTCTCGTTGAGGCCACTGCGACCCGCACTTCTGTGATTCCAGCCGTTAGCTCGCGACGATCCAAGTTTTTCCGGCCGACCCGTCCCAGCGCTTCACGAAACTCCCTGGCGCTTTTGAAGCGATCTCGGGCATGCAAGGCCATCGCTTTAGTAAGGATTGCTGAAAGCTCCGAATCGACACCTTTTTCCGACATCAGCCCGAGCGGATCCTTCTCGGAGTTAGCCACAGCGGCTGCCCGCTCCAAAGAATCCGGCGGCTTAACCCCGGTCAGCAAGTGATAGACGGTAGCGCCCAACGCATAGATGTCGCTCTGCGGAGTCGTACCTAAATCCCGAATTTGCTCCGGCGGGGAATAGCGCCGGGTATAGCCAAAAATGCTATTTGAAGAATTCGTCACAGATTGATCCGGGCCGTGCGTTTTGGCCAGACCGAAATCAAGCAGGGCGACCCGGCCGTTCGGCATTAACTTTAAGTTGTGAGGCTTGATGTCACGATGGATGATCTGCCGATCGCGCTCGTGTAGATAGATGAGCGCATCCAGCAACTGATCGGCCCACGCTATGACCTCGTTGCGTGGGAAGGCTACCGGCTGCTGCGCAAGGATCTGGGCCAGGTCCGGTCCGGAAATAAATTGCATTACCAGAAAAGCTCGGCCGGATTCGGTGAAGTAGTCGCTGACGCGCGGCAGGCAGGGATGGTGCAACTGGGCCAACAGACGGGCTTCCTGCTCAAACTGTCGCCGCAGACGGTCGTCAGTCGAAAGAGTTTCTTTGAGAGCCACCGTCGCTTCCAACCGTAGATCGACCGCTTCGTAAACGGCGCCCATGCCGCCGGCCCCCAGTTCTCTGGTTACTCGGTACCGGCCCTGCAGAATCGCGCCGGCACGTAGCCGTTGCGAGCCTGCTTCGGCCATCAGGTCGGATGATGACGAATTATCCATTACTGAAAATACAAGTGCTCAATCCGCGTGCGCGCACCATTCCGGCAGACCGCGCCAGGCAATTCAGGGTTTCAAATTCGAGAGGAATCGGGGCGAACAGTTATTAAGGCGACTTTGACAGGAAGTTTGGGGCGAGAAAGTTGAGAACTTCCGGCTTTCGACTATACGACATCCGTCTCGGCAAAAACAAGAGTATTGACAGGTAGGGTCAGTTTAACGTCCGACAAGCTTTTAGCTTGTCGAAGTCGCGCGACAAACTGAAGTTTGTCGGACACGTGCGAACCTAAATCTTCTTCCGCAAAAGGCTCAGCAGGAACAGGACTGTTGCCACCGCGATAATCGCCGGCCCCAGCGTCAGATTCAGCGTCACATGCCCGATGACCAAATGGGGGTAGAAGCGACTGATTGAAAACCCAAGGATTACCGACAAGACGCTGGCTATCGAAGACGTCAACAGGAAAGCAGTCAACGTGTGGGTCAATTGCCGGCCAATCGCAGCCGGGATAATGATTAGCGCCCCCACCAGGAGCGCCCCCAGAAATCGGAGGCCAAGCAACACCGTGAGGCTGAAGACCAGCAGGAAATAGAGGTTGAGCCGCGAAACGTTTACCCCGGTTGCTGCGGCGAGCTCTGGTGAAAATAACGAGAGAATCAGTTTGTACCGAAATGCCAGCACGAAGACGACGATGGTTATCACCGCTAACAGCCCGATGACGAACCAGAGCAAGGTCAGACCTTCGAACCCACCGAACAAGGCCTCGATCAAGTCTTCGCTCGGTGTCAGAACGGTTCCGATGGCCAGCGCGGCAGTAAAGATCACTCCGATGGCGACGTCGGTCGTCATCGTGGCCCTGTTTTGCAACTGCCAGATCAGGACCGTGCCAAGCAGCAACGCGATGGCTGCGCCCACGAGCGGATTAACCTTGAGTAACATCGCCACGCCCAGCCCCGGCAAGGCGATGTGTGAGACGACGTCGCCGGCCAGGCTCATTCGTTTCATGAGCGCGAAGCTACCTACGAGCCCGGCGGCCAGCGCCGTGAGCAGGACCAGAATGACTGAGTATGTTTCGGAAGTTGTCACTAGCGAATAGCCCGTCTATGCCGGCGGATTTCAATTCATCTCATACGGAGATCAACCACCCGCTCACGCAGGTGGTTCTGACTTCAGATGATCCTTGTGATTGTGGTGATAGAAGCCCATCGGCTCGCCGTACAATTTTTCCAGCACGTCCGGAGAAAGCGCTTCGCGCGGAGCGCCGAAACAAACTCTCTGCCGATTGAGGCAAAGCACATTTGTCGCGTAGCGAAACACAAAGCTCAAATCGTGCGACACCATGATGCTCGCCAGATTGTGCTCATCCTGTAATCGATGGATGAGTTCGTAGATGTGCTCTTCCCCGGGCTCATCAACACTTGCCGTGGGTTCATCAAGCAGCAACAAATTCGGCTTTCCAATTAACGCAAAGGCGATCAGCCCACGTTGGAACTGACCACCGGAAAGATGGCCCACCGGAGTCTCTAACAATTCCCTCGTCAGGCCGATACTGTTCGAGACTTCGTTGAGATCAGCCGGCGGCACCTTCAGGGTCCGGCACTTCGCGCGAAACAGATCCGTGAAGGTCAGCGGCAGATGGATGTCGGCGTCAATTTTTTGCGGCACGTAGCCCAGCCTCACTTCCGCCGCCCACACGATCTCGCCGGTGTACGGAATCAGATCCAGCAAGGCTTTTAAGAGGACGGTCTTGCCTGCGCCATTTGGGCCCAGAATGCTCAGGCGCTCTCGCGATTTCAGATCGAAGTTCAGATCATCGATGATCAGTTTATCTTCAATCCGAACGCTCAGATTCTTAACAGTAAGCAAATTCACGTCGGAGAGTCTTAGCACGAATACCGCGTTGTTGGAAGCAGAGGCAGGGCCGTCAGCCCTGTGGCCTGATGTTTGCCCTTCTGGCAAATGTCTCGTGGAAAATTCGAAACCTGAGACCTTTCGCGACGCAGAACATAATAACGTGTTCTGTTAGCGGACGAATCTTCATTTTGATCTTAACAAAGAGGGAATCATGAAAGAGAAACAACTGAACGAACTTTTGTACCAAACGCTCGAAACCGAATTAGGCGGCGTGCAGATCTATACGACCGCGGGGCGCTGCGCTGAAAACGAAGACTTGAAGGAAGAATGGGAAAAGTACCTGGAGCAGACTCGCAACCACGTACGAATAGTCCAGGAAACTATGGAAACGATGGGTTTGGATCTCACAGTAGAGACGCCCGGACGAAAGGTCGTGCGTCATATCGGTGAGTCCCTGGTCAAAGCTATGGAGATGGCTTTGGAATCAGGTGACGCCGGCGCCGCGCAGTTGGTGGCCTGCGAGGCGGTGTCGCTGGCTGAGACCAAGGATCATTTGAACTGGCATTTGATCGGCGAGGCGGCGAAGAAATTGACCGGGGAAAACGCCAGGGTTCTGAAGGCCGCCCACGAAGAGGTCGAGGACGAAGAGGACGAACATCTCTATCACACCAAAGGCTGGACCAGAGAGCTTTGGATCGAATCTCTCGGCATGAAGGCTGTACTACCGCCACCGGAAGAAGTTAAGGACGTGAAGACCGCGATCGGGGCCGCCCGCGCCGAGCAGGCAAGGGCGCAGATGGGATAGAGACCTATCTGTGGATGTCAGACATGTGGAGGGCCGAACACCGGCAGTGGACGAAGCGTCTGCTGGATGTTGGTTCGGCCTTCCTTTCAACCACGCAATTAGGTCAAAACTCAAAGGATCCAGCCGCAGAGCGGCGTCAGGTCTGTAGCCCATGGCATAAGCCATGGGATTAGATGCTATGCGAATGATACGTTGGTGTGATTGTGAGACATCACTTACCCTCTCCGTTACGCCCTGCTGGGGCTTTCGGCTTATTTTCGGCGGTGACCCACGGCTGACGCCGTGGGCTACAGATATTTCGCCGCTCCGCGGCTTTTCTTCGTGGCAAGGTGGGGCGTTGGCCTCGTTGTTGCCCAAGGCTCTGATTGGAAGTAATCAATGCCTGCAAACGCACTGTCTCTGGTTAACGAATTCTGGCGATTGATGAAGACGAATGACTTTCGATCGGTGGGCTCGGTCTTAGCCGATGATTTCGTGCTGGAGTGGCCGCAGTCGAACGAGAGAATCCGCGGGCGCGACAATTACACGACCATGAACGAAGAATACCCGGCGCATGGCTGCTGGCAATTTACCGTCCACAGGATTGTCGGAAACGAATCCGAGGCCGTCAGCGATGTTACGGTTACCGATGGAGTGCAACTCGGCCGGGCCGTCACTTTCTTCAGCATCCGCGACGGAAAGATCGCGAAGATGATCGAGTTTTGGCCTGACCCCTTCCCCGCCAGAGGCGATCGTAAACATCTGGTCGAGCTGATTGAATCCTGATCGATATAAGAGTCAGTAACGGGAGCGGTTGCGACCGGGCGTACGCACGCCTCTGGCGTGACTGCGTTGACGCTGATCGTTTTCGGAGTAGCACGCCCGAGGCGTGCGTACCGCCGCGTTATCAAATTCGCGCCTCGTGACGTTAAGATGCCAGCATGCATCGCGAACCGACGTATCGAGCAGCCCGAACCGTAGCCGCCACTGTCGAAGAACATTTCGCACGTCACTTCGCTCAGGCCATCAGCCGTGGCGAATTGCACCTGGCTCCCGCTCCCGACGCGCAGACCATCGAAGCAATCATCGACGCTACGTTCTGGGCCAGCTTCCGGCCGGAAGAAGGCCGCTTCCCGAAAATCTCGCTGGCATTTCTGCCGCCTGAACAGGCGGGCCAGCCTTTGATCTTTGAAAACAGATTGGCGGTCACTTCAGACACTCTGACCAAGCTGGCACCGGCAGTTGAGCGCCCGGGAGTGCATCTCGGCGTTTGGCGTGACGCTGACGACGTTTATGTCTGGGGAGCTACGCGCACCATTCCGAGTCTCGGTTTCGTACTCGAGGACGTTGAGCCCGGACTGCTGGTCATCAAGCACCGGCGCATCGACGGCTTCGGAAAGTTTGCCAACGTCGCGGTGCTCAAAGGCGAGCAGACAAAGATTGTGGACGAAGGCGCGGCCAGTCTTCCCGAGTGTCCGGATCTACTCAAATCTCTGCGGGCGTTTACCTCACCGGCAACCTGGGATGACTCGGTAAACGTGCTCGTACAGCTGGCCGCTTCAATGCGCGCTCATGGGCATGGGGGCACTTTGCTGGTCGTGCCCAACGGAAACGAAGCGTGGAAGGAATCGATCATTCATCCGATTACCTATTCCGTGACGCCTTCTTTCTCAAAACTCGCCAAACTGCTCGAGAAACGTCCGCAGCTTGATGATGAAAGCAACTGGCTTGCTTCACTAAACAAAGTAGTAGACACGGTAACCGGACTGACCGCTGTTGACGGCGCCACGGTAATGTTGAATGGATACGAAGTGCTCGCTTTCGGCGCAAAAATCCGGCGCGGGCACGGCCGCCAACCAGTCGAGCAGATGATGCTCACCGAACCAATCGTCGGTAACCAGGCGATTGTTATTCCACCCGTCCAGCACGGCGGCACCCGTCATCTGTCTGCAGCCCAGTTCGTATACGACCAGAGAGATTCACTGGCGCTGGTCGCTTCACAGGATGGGCGCTTCACGGTATTGGCGTGGTCGCCGTGCGAGCAGATGGTCCACGCGCATCGCGTCGACGTGTTGTTGATGTGAGTTGACTGCGGAATGTTCGAGATCATTACTGCCTGATTCACCACGACAATGGCTCGGCCACTCTGATGCGCGGCAAGTCTCGGACTTGCCGATAGCGTCACCCATTGTCTAAGGGTCTATGACCGTCGCGGGTCGAAGACCGAGGAGTGAAGAAGGCTCGCCGCCGGCAAGTCGCAGACTTGCCGCGCATCAGAGTGGCCGAGCCAATGCAGCGGTCGCATCGAAGTTCGTCGGAAGCCGGTGAGTCAAATCCGTTATTGCTATCAAACGGTTCCTTGCGATTTAGGGCGCCAGGCGCAACCGATTCTTCTTTGTCGGGGTCTGAAATGGAATCTACAAGCCGGCTGGCCAACAGTAAAAACTGGCGGTAATGCCACGGATTGGGTAGTACAGAAGGTCGTCCGCGAGCGCTTCCACCCATGAAGGAAAGCGCTCGCAAGACGACCTTGATGAAGAACAACGTCGGGAATGGCCTGCCTAATTACCGTTTCCCACGGTCCCGGCAATGCCCTTGTTCCTCATCAGCCTGATTTCAACGCGGCGGTTCTTGGCTCGCCCGGCCGCGGTTGTGTTTTCAGCTGCCGGCTCAAGTTGTCCATATCCGAATGGCTGAACCAGGCGCTGCATAGGCATTTTGTGCTTAGTCACAAGGTAATAAATTACGTTGTTGGCGCGGGCTTCGCTCAACGTTCGATTTCGCGCAGTGTTGCCGGTCGAATCAGCGTAACCGATCACTGCCACAACCCACCCCTTTTTATCTGGTTGATCTTTCACCCATGCGGCAGCTTCATCAACCGCAGCCCGTGCCTTTGGCCCAAGAGTCGAGCTGTTCGTAACGAAATAAACCGTGATGGTCTTAATCGGATCATAGTCATCGAGACCGTTGATGCGGTTATTCGCATAATCAGCAGTATCCTGCGCCTTCTTTGCATCAACTCGAGCCTGATTGGCGACGGCTGTCGTCTCGGCCAGTTGTCCAGCTAAACGCTCTTGCTCTTCCTGTTGGGCCTTTAGTTTCGCATTGGTCTCAGCCTCCATTGGATCGAGGGTATTTTTGAGCGCCTGCGCCGTTCTCAGATCCTGTTCGTCAAACCGAATATTGTCGGCGACAATTTGGCCTTCGGAATTTCCTACGCCATCAACTTCCAGTCTGAGGCCGCGCAAAACATAGGTTTGCCCATATTCTTTCGACCCGCGAAAAAGGCCTTGCTTGTGACTCTTGACCTCGGTCGCCGGAGTCATGATGACTACAGTCTGAGAGCCGCCCATCGTGTCACCCATCATGAACATCTCGCCCTGGCGCTTGGTCACGACGCCCCTGAACTTTTTCACTCTCTGGCCGTTTGCAACCTTGCTGATGTTCGCCTCCTGAGCGAATGTATCTACGGCACCCACACACATGAATGCGATTGCCACGATCACGAGACCCAGGATTCTGTATCTAACGTTGTTCATCTCTTACTCCTCCCAAAATGTTTGTGCGAAGAACCGAGCCGTCTGTTCTTAGCGTGTCTGTCGAATGAACCTGGATCGCTCCAGGGGGCTACCAACGGTCGGGCTTTAGGCTCAATTAATTGTCTCCATATTCACAATTCTGACTACTGTCATTTCTGACAGGTGTCGCGCTGTCAGAAAGTCTGTGGTTCGCTTGTTTTCTTTTCCGGAGAGTCTCTGATATCCCTTTTCTCGCCATGTCGTCAAGGATTTTGGCGATCACCTCACCCCTGAACCGAAATCCGCGGGATCTGCAAAAAATCATGTAGCCGGGCCGGGGTTACATTAGAATCATCGCGGCGGTCCAGGGCATTGAATCCAAACTCACCGCTTCCCGGAGAAAAATAGTGGTCAACCTCGACATCCTGATCGATCAATTCCGACAGACTTACGGAAAGCCGCCCAGAATATTTTCAGCGCCCGGAAGAGTGAATTTGATTGGCGAGCACACGGACTATAACGAAGGCTTTGTACTACCCATCGCGATTGACCGGCGCACATACGTCGGAGCCGCGCTTAACGATTCCCGCGTCGTGCGGGTTCAATCACTGGATCTGAATGAAGCTGCCGCGTTCTCTCTGGAGCAACGAGACGGTTTGGACACCCAAAAGTGGCCGAAGTGGTTGGCCTATATCGCCGGCGTCGCGTTCGAGCTCCAAAACCGCGGGATAAATCTCTCCGGCGCGGATCTCATGATTAGTTCGGACGTTCCGCTCGGCGCCGGATTGTCCTCATCTGCAGCGCTGGAGATTTCGGTCGGCTCTGCGCTCCTCGCGCTCGGCAATGAATCTTTGGATCCGTCGGACCTGGCGCTGACGGCCCAGAAAGCCGAGCACGCCTACGTCGGCACTCTTTGCGGGATCATGGACCAGTTAACCGTAAGCGCGGCGCAAAAGTCCCATGCTCTCTTAATCGATTGTCGTTCACTGGAAGTAAAGCATATCGATCTGAATCTGCCGGGCACCACAGTAGTGATCTGTAACACGAACGTAAAACATGAGTTGGCATCCTCCGCTTACAACCAAAGGCGCCAGGAATGTGAGGACGCAGTAAGAACCTTGCGCAGGTATCTACCAACGATTACCGCTTTGCGCGATGTTAGCCCTGGCGAGTTGAAAGAGCACGCTGGAGAATTAGCAGATGTGCTTTACCGGAGGGCGCGACACATCATCACTGAAAATGGTCGGACGCTCGAGGCAGCGGTAGCTCTCAAGGATGGCGACGTCGAGAGATTTGGCAGACTGATGTCCTCCTCGCATGCCTCTTTGCGTGACGACTATGAAGTAAGCAGCGCTGAATTGGATTTGATGGTTGAACTCGCCGGCAAGTGCGAAGGAGTTCCTGGCGCCAGAATGACCGGCGGCGGTTTTGGCGGTTGCACAGTCAACCTCGTGCGCTCGGACACGGTGCAGTCTTTCAGCCGGTTCATTACCGATGAATATCACGCGCGAACCGGTATTGAGCCGGACATATACGCGGTCGAAACGGACGACGGAGTGAAAGAAATGAAGTGAGCGCGGTACGCACCCTCCGGCTCGGTACGCACGCTTCCGGCGGGCAGCAAGAATCACTCTCGATAAAAGCACGCCGGAGGCGTGCGTACCGGTTTATCCCAGCGACTCGAGAAGTTGGTCAATCAGCGGCAATTGCCCGGCGAGGATCTTCTTCCTGGCCAACTCAGGCGCGAACCACTCTGCGCGATCGACTTCAGGAAACTCCTGCATACGTCCCGAACGGGGTGGCCACTCGCATTGAAAGCTGTTGCTTCGTAAACCAGCCGGATCAAAATCTCCTTCGATGGCCCAGGCGTGAACGATCTTTCCGCCCGCCTGCTTAACCGGTTTGAGCGCGAGGTATTCGCCGACCGGCGGGTCGCTTCCGGTCTCTTCCTGGAACTCGCGCGTGGCCGCCGCCAGCGCGTCCTCATCATCGATAAACTCACCCTTCGGAATTGTCCACGCGCCCTCGTCTTTTTTACGCCAGAATGGGCCGCCCGGGTGAACCAGAAAGACTTCGACCTGCGACCCTTGAGAATTCCGCCGGAACAATAGAAGACCTGCGCTCTTTTTTGGCATGTGTCTGCTCCAGAATAATCCAGGCGTTGTCTGAGTTACTATTGGTCGAGTCAGGGCAGTAGTTTCCCAAGTCGCGGTTTTTTCTTTGTCTCTGTGCCTACCTCTGTGACTCTGTGGTAAAAAATCTTAGAAAGAGTTCACCACGGAGACACGGAGAATGTCGAATTCAACGCTGTGTCAGGCACCTATCCGATTGGCGCATGAAATCCGGGCTTTCGCGCAAGGCCCGACTTAAGCGACAATCAATCGAAATTTACACATGGTCATCATACTCATGGGGGTTACTGGATCGGGAAAGACCACTGCCGGGCGCAAGCTGGCTGAGTCACTGGGCTGGAAATATTTCGACGCTGACGATTTTCATTCCGCGGCGAACGTCGCGAAAATGAAGAACGGCGTCCCGCTGAATGATGAGGACAGAAAACCCTGGCTCGAATCTCTCCAACGACTCATTCAAGAGAGGCTGGCGAATGATCAGCCGGCGGTTCTGGCTTGCTCGGCCCTAAAAGAAAGCTATCGCGACGTTCTAATCATTGATGAGCGGGTGAAACTGGTGTATCTCAAAGGCGATTACGATTTAATTAAGGCGAGACTGAGCGCCCGCAGCAATCATTATATGAACCCGGCATTGCTGGAAAGTCAGTTTCAGACGCTGGAAGAGCCCATCGGCGCGTTGTGCATTGATATCCAGTCGTCGCCGGGTGAAATCGTTGCCATAATCAGAACGCAATTTGAGGTTTAGAATTCCCTGTGTCTCTGTGGATCTCTGTGACTCTGTGGTGAAATAAGCGACGGCAGACTCACCACAGAGTCACAGAGATCCACGGAGGCACAGAGACGGTACTCCAGGAAAACCAATTGGAAACCACAGCCAGCAAAGCGGCTCGCGCATTCGTCGGTAAAGGGTCAGCAGACGCTGACCTCTCGCCCGCTGAACTGCGCGAGATTCTTGAGCAGTCCCTCATGCAGGTCGCTCCGGGCGCACGCGTGCTTGCGATCATTCCGGACAAGACCCGCGATGACAATACCGACGTGCTGTTTCCGTTTGCGGCTGAGATTCTCTCGGCCCGTCGCGTCGAACAGTTCGATGCACTGGTCGCCCAGGGCACTCATGTGCCGATGTCTGACGATGAGAAGCGATCGAAAGTTGGTTTCGGCAACGCCAGTTCACCTCCCGTGTTTGGACAGATATTCGATCACCAATGGAATGTTCCGGAAGAGCTGACCACAATCGGAGAGTTAAGCGCCGAGGAGGTTTCGCGGCTAACTGGCGGCTTAATTAGCGACGCAGTCAAGGTGAATCTAAATCGACTTTTGGCGCCCGGGACCTATGACACGATTCTGATTTTCAGCGCGACCGTCCCGCATGAAGTGGCAGGTTTTGCCGGTGGCGCAAAATATTTTTTCCCCGGTGTTGCCGGTCCCGACCTGACCCACGCGACACACTGGCTGGGCGCTCTGGCCAGCATTGAAAACGTGATTGGCCGCGTCGAGACGCCGACTCGTCACATGATCGAGGCAGCCGCTGATTTCGTTTCGGCTCAGATCATCACGCTCAATTCCGTGGTGACGCGCGATGATGACAACGTCTTACACACGCACGCTTTGTTTGCCGGCGACTTTCGTGAAGCATTTCGCCGCGCTGCTGAAGTCAGCAGTCAGGTCCACATCAAGTACACGGGCTGCAAATACAAACGTGTCGTGGCGCTGCTCGACGAGCATTACGACGAACTCTGGGTGGGCGGCAAAGCCAGCTACAAACTCGGCGGGATCATCGAAGCGGGCGGCGAGTTGATTATCTACGCTCCGCATCTGCGATCCATCTCTGAGACGCACGGTAAGTTGATTGAAAAGTACGGATACGCACCCCTGGATCGCGTGCGCGAGATGGTCGCGCTCTCAACTGAATTACAAAACAATCTGGCCGTCGCAGCCCATTTGGCCCATGTCTCGTACGCCGGCCAACGCGACGAGCAGGGACGAGTTGTGCCGCGTTATCGCATCACGATGGCTGCGGCGCTCGACGAAGAAACCTGCCGGCGCGTTCACCTGGGATTCATGGATTACCGGCAGTTCCGGCGTGAGGATTATGAAAACGATCCGGATACGCTGATTGTTGAACGGGCCGGGAGGGACCTGTATCTGGTAGCGCCGCAGTAAGGGCGAGTTGGAGTCAGTACCGGGAGCGATAGCGACCGGGTCACCGTTGTCTCGAGCCTCGCAATCAATACGACCCGGTCGCTACCGCTCCCGGTACTGACTCCATCACCCAGATTCTTCGAGTCTTAAGACAAGCCGCCATCGCACCGGCTTCGCCGGCATTAGTTGCAGGTCGCGCGATTCGTAAATCAACTGTAGAGGTATCGGCCCTCGTGCACCTCGACCCAGCGCATCGTCGCCGTTGGCCTTCATCGAAACACTTAACGGCCAGTCCGCGCTGACCGAGATTCCGAGACTCGTTTGACCTAACTTCATTCGATCCCAACGAACTCCGGCTTTGAACTCAACATCAGCGGTTGACGCAGTCGTGGGAATTGCCAGCCACCACCGGCGCACCTTCAAACCGTTCGCTACCTTCAACTCTTCATCACGGGTCAAAGTCCTATTCGTGAGCCGCCAGGTGACCTCGGTAGTGACACCAGCATCCGCCAATTCACCAGGTTTGCCGCCCACCACGGCCCAGCGCCGCCATACTGCGCGGAGGCTTTGACCATCGCCCGCCGGCTCAATCTCGTCGGCGCAGTCACTGGCGACCAACACCCGGCCATCCTCCAGTTCAATGAAGGGAACCAGCGACGGGTAGACCTGTTCGACGGGATTAGCAAAACCTCTTAGACCATGCGGCGCCGGCAGATAGTCCGCCAGGCCCGGCTTTGGACCCGTGGTAAGCGGCAGAGTGAAATAGAACGGTCCCTGCCGCACCAGCCAAACTCCGGCGGGGCGTCCGCCGTGACGGAAGAAGACAAATCTATTGAGGTCCTTTCTCGCAATCTCTGCCGGGAACGTCAGTATCTTGTCCCGCACCAGACCTTCCATGAATCGTTGCTGGGCCAGCGCGGCTTTGCCGAGAATGCTGACGGTCTGTTGCCATTCACGCTCGCGCGTGATGTAGCTGAAATTGCCGCGGCCAAAGTCAAAGATCGAAAAGCCGTGGTGCTTGTCGTTATAGTCGCTTCGAATCCAACGCCAGGCCTGATAGTAAGCGCCGGCCAGTTGATCCAGCGGCGCGGGGCGAAACTCCGGATGCTTCGCCAGAAAGCCGACAATCTCCATGGTGTCGGCATAGCTGATCAGACCGACACTTCGTCCCCAGGCATAACCATAACCATCAGGCTGGACCAGATCCCACCACAGACGCATCTGTTCTGTCAGCGTCGGCCGCAACGCGTCCAAAATGTCTTTCCGGTCAGCAGCTTCGGCTGCCTCCCAAACAAATCGCGCATACTCGTTTGAATAACGATCGAAGCGGCCGGTGGGCGGGGCGTCATCCGAAAAGACGCCACCGTTAGCAAAGGGACGCGCCGCACGCGTGATTACCCCGTCAACCAGCGCGCGATCTTTCAATAGTCCGAGTTGATAGCTGACGCTGGCGATGCGCGCCGCCACCCCCAGATAGTTTTCCGGCAGATTAATTACCTGCTGCGTCTTCGGATCGTAAAAGGCCGAAACGTCCAGAAACTTGAGCCATTTTTCCCGGTCCGGGGCGGCGAGATTTTGCCAGACGGGATTGGACTTCAAATCGAGACCAAAGAATTGCAGAGCCATGACGCCGTACAATTGCGAGAACCGCGTTCCCTTCAGGCGATATTCCAACAGACCGATCTCACCAACCTCGCGAGCCAGGTCATGACTTCCCACCGTCTGTTTGCCAGACATGCGCGCGTAGGTCCCCAGCGCGTACATGAAATTTCCCCAGGTGTATTCGCCGGTTGTTTGGGAATTAAAGACTTTGCCGGGAGCAGGATCGTAAGACTTGATCTCATCCAGATGGGCCAGGAGCTCTTTATCGAGGAAATTCCTGACCTCTTTATCAAGCGATGATGCGGCAATCGTCGCAGGCACGGACGAACGAGTTGTCTGTGCTGAGATGGACAGACAAATCGTCAGCGGTATAAGCGCTAGCAAAAGTAGGCGTGACATATTGTTAGATGAGCGTGCATGAGGTCAGTACCGGGAGCGGTAGCGACCGGGTCGCCGTTGCGGCGCTCTCGATTCTCACAATCAACTGCGACCCGGTCGCTACCGCTCCCGGTGCTGACCTCACAACTCACCTGCCCATCCAGCCGCCATCAACCACCAGCACTTCCCCGTTTATGTAATCGCTGGCCGCCGAAGCCAGGAACACGGCCGCACCCGCTAAGTCGGAAGGCTCGCCCCAACGACCGGCCGGAATTCGTTCCAGGATTTGCCGGTTGCGCGTTTCATTCTCTTGCAGCGCTTTGGTGTTATCTGTTCGCATGTACCCGGGCGCAATCGCGTTGACGTTGATTCCCTTCCCGGCCCATTCATTTGCCAGCGCTTTCGTTAATTGAGCGACGCCGCCTTTCGAAGCAGCGTAAGCGGGAACTGTGATTCCGCCCTGAAACGACAGCAGCGAAGCGATGTTGACGATCTTGCCGCTTCCCTGTGACAGCATCTGCCGGCCGGCGAGTTGCGCAAGGCGAAAGACAGCCGACAAATTTACTTCAATAACGGTGGTCCAATCCTCTTCCGTGTATTCGGCGGCCGGCGCGCGGCGAATTGTACCGGCGTTATTAACCAGGATGTCCAGACGGCCGAAACGCTCGATCGTAGCCTCAACCAGTTTTTGTGGCGTTTCTTTTTTCGAGAGGTCCCCCGTAACCGCCAAAGAGGTTCGGCCAAGCCGCGAGACGGCATCGCACGTCGCGTCGGCGGACTTGGTGTTTCCGTGGCAAGCCACGTTCGCGCCGGCTTCGGCCAGCCCAATTGCAATGGCCTGCCCCAACCCGGTCGAAGCGCCGGTAACCAACGCCACGCGGTCATCGAGTCTAAATGCGTCAAGGATGCTCATACGGTACGCACGCCTCCGGCGTGCTGCTTCTCGGTACGCACGCCTCCGGTGTGCAGTTTAGCCAGCCTGTGATCCGATCACGAACTCTTAATCAGCACGCCAGAGGCGTGCGTACCTAAGTCCGGACCTTTGCGGCGGAGCTGGTAATGATCACACCGCTAATAACTCCGACGATCAAACCCGCCAGTGCGCCGATGGCCATATATTCCAAAAGATGCGGGCCGGACACTCGCGACAGGATCCCGATGCACCAACCGCCGAATGCGCCAAAGATAATACCCATGAACCCGAAGCCGACCAGCGTGCCGAGCGAAAACGGCCGGGCTGCAACGTGTTCGACCTCAATGGGTTCAATCCGGGGAACCAGCAGGTGAATGATCAGCAAAGCGACCAGGTAAGCGCTGCCGCCGATCAAAAATGGATATCGATAATTGCCGCCGGTGACTTGCAGGATATAGCCGACAATCACGGCCATCGTAGAGCCAAAGAATGCGCCCGCCATGCCACCGATTCCTACCACCGATCCAACTGCTCGTCGCGGAAACATGTCAGAGGCCAGGGTGAAGATATTTGCCGACCATCCCTGGTGCGCCGCCGCCGCCAGTCCCACCAGGCCGACAGCTAACCAGAGACTCTTCACGCCTGAAACAAAAAAGATCGGCGTGACCAGAAGCGCGCAGATCAACATGGCGGTCTTGCGAGCTTTGTTGACGCTCCATCCGCGTTTGAGCAGGCTCGAGGAAAGCCAGCCACCTCCAATGCTGCCCACGTCCGCGATTACGTAGATGGCAATCAACGGTGGACCAATGGTAGTCAGATCAAGTCCGTGATTCTGTCTCAGGAAGGGCGGGACCCAGTAAAGATAAAACCACCAGATCGGATCGGTCAGAGCTTTGCCAATCGCGAAAGCGGAAGTCTGCCGGTAAGGAATTAGCTGCACCCAGGGAATCCTGGCTGCCGGCGGATCCGGCGGATCACTCTGGATGTAAGCAAGTTCCTCTTTGCTGACCCGCGGGTGTGATTCCGGCCGGGCATATATCGGTATCCAGAAAGCCAGCCACACCAGACCAATCGCGCCGGTGATAATAAAGGCCCATTGCCAACCATAGTGCGAAGCAATGTATGGAACAGCCAGCGGCGCGACAATGGCGCCGACGTTCGAACCGGAGTTGAAGATGCCGGTGGCCAGCGCCCTTTCCTTTTTCGGAAACCATTCGGCGACTGTTTTGATCGCGGCGGGAAAATTTCCTGCCTCTCCAAGGCCGAGTGCGGCTCGCGCGATTCCGAAGCCAAAGGCCGATCGCGCCAGCGCATGACCCATCGCCGCCACACTCCAGATGACCAGGGCCAGCGAATAACCGATCTTCGTTCCGAAGCGGTCCATCAAACGGCCGGCGCCCAACAACCCGAGCGCGTACGCCGCGTTAAAGGCAGCGACGATGTTGCCGTACTGAAGTTCATTCCAGCCCAGCGCGACTTGCAGATCTTTTGAGAGAATTCCCAGAACCTGCCGGTCGACATAGTTGATGGTGGTGGCAAAGAAAAGCAACCCACAGATCACCCATCGATAGTGACCAATTCGCGAGTTCAATGCTTCTCCCACGCTGACAGATTGCGCAGGCAACGTTGCCTGGTCAGCACTAATGGTCTGTTCTTTCATCGTTTTGGCTCGGCGCGCCTGTCAGCGCACAATACCTGAGTTTTCGGCGAAGGCCCGTCCCTCGTGGAACGGTTGTCCACCCTTGTGCAATCCGGAAAACTGACGTTAATGTTTCGCTGGGAGACCGCCCGCGATCATTCCAATCAGCCGATTGTTGGCTCGCATTGGTCTGACCACGCTTACCTGAGTCGCCGACCTTGTACCACGCAAGCATGCAAGCGTCAAGATCAATGATCCGAAACCGCTCTGCCGCTTCAGGCCTGTAAAATCGGGACGTGCGACCTCCGCCACCAAAAGTGATCAAGCCCGAACTCTAAGCCGTCACCTCAGGTAAGCAAGGTAGAGTGGTCAGACCAGTTTTGGAGTGCGGCGACTCGTCGCCGCTTTTGTCCCGGCGTAGAAGCAAGCATTGGCGGCCAAAGCGGCGACGAGTCGCCGCACTCCAAATTAGGATTTCTTTTTCAAAGGCTCTGCATAAATCTTGATCAGAATCATGTTGAAATCTTTATTGGCGGTGCTGCGTTGATGCGGAGTGCCCCGCGGCACGACAATCAGGTCGCCCTTTTTGATCTCGAATGTCTTGCCGTCGATGATGCGCGGACTGCGCCATTCGCCCGGATCGGTTTCCTTCGGATCGTCGAGCTTCCCACCCAACACCAGCGTCGCCGACCCGTCCAGGACGTAGTACACGTCGTCCGAAGCATCATGCAACTCAGCCGGAGCGCCGGACCTGTTTTTTTCGTGTTGCACCGCCACGCGCAATTGCATTCCGGCGCTGTCGATTAGTTCAGACGTCTTGTTGTCAGGCTGAAGACTCTTCTGTAGCTCGTCGAGCGACTGCCCGGACATTACGACAAACGGACGCGTTGCTTCACTCGGTTTCCGTTGCGCTGACACCACGACGCAGGAAACGCCGACAATGCAAAGCGTCAGAATTAAACGCAGAGACCGCCGGGTGCTTCGCAGAGGGCGCCGAGATCCTCTGCGTCCCTGGGCGAATACCTCCGCGTCCTCTGCGGTAAATAATTGATTGGCACTTCTCATCTTGGCTGCTCCTTGCAGATTATTTTCGGCTCGCTTCCAATCCCGACCCACCCTGATCGAATCCGGGCTGAACCGTGACCACGCCGAACTGACGATCTTCGACTTCGCGATGCGCCGCCATCATCCAAACAAAATTGATGGGATGACCCGGCACCGAAACATTCGGATGAAAACCTTTCGGCATAGTAACAGCATCACCGTCCCGGACAATGCCGATAAATTCCGGCTCGTCAGTGTTGGTGTACACGAACTGCACTCCGAAGGCGGGCGCGGGCATGTCGTAATAAACGTAGAGCTCTTCGAGCATCGCCGCGTGCTCGTGCGGCGGCCAGCTGGTCCAGTGCCCCGGTTCCGAAGTTGTGAAGCCGGCGAGAATTCTTCCCGCCTCGACGTTTTTGCCCAGGGTAATGTTTACGGTGCGCGAGTTTGCAGATCCGCCCGTCTTGAATCTGAGCGAGCTGTCCTTTTCGACGTCGGCGTAGCGAACGACTTGTAAAGGATATTTGTTTTCGACCTCGGCCGAGCATTCGACCAGGTCAACCATGCTGTCGGTGGTGACTTCGACCTGACTGTCGCGCGGCAAATAGATGGAGTCGTATTGGTCGATCGTGGTTGTGACATCGTCACAAGTGATGGTGCATTCGCCTGATAGACAAATCAGGCCCGACTCCATCTTGCCGGTCGAAAAGTTCACGCGCGAAGTGTCTTTGTCCAGGATTATGCGGCCATAGACCAAATGCTTCATCGAGCTGTTTTCGGGCGTAATCGAAATCGTGCGGCCCTTGCCGGCGTTTGTATTGCGAAAGATTATCTGTTCCTGATCCTGTTTCATTTGTGTGCTCATGTCTGTTTCCCTTTCATGCTTGATGGTTTTCCCGTCTCCCTTTCGGTGAGGTCCAGCGCGGCGGCCGACCTAAAGTCGCTCCTTCATCGCGTAGCGATGAGATGAATTTAGCCGTGAACTTCAGTCCACGGATCTGTTTCGTCAGTTGAGTACGTCGCCTAGCGACGGTTGAAATCTTCAAAAGTCAGTCGTCACTCCGCGACGATGTTTTTCGTACTTCATTTGTCCGTGGGTTGAACCCCACCGCTACAATCACCACGCCGCCACGCGGCGGAAAACGTTTACTTCTGCTTATGTTCTTCCAGCCAAAGCAAATCTTCGAGCAAATAATAATTGCCGTAGACCAGGCTCACGTCGCTGGGACGCGTGCTCGAACCGTGACGCAAAACTCCCGGCGGAGTCCGATCGTCAGCCGCCACCGGCGTCAGGTAACAATCGATCAAAGACTGTACGATCCGCTCACCTTCGCGACGATAGTTGGCCGCTCGCGCCTGGTCGGTCGTCAATTCCGAGAGACGCAACAGACCGCCGGCGATGAGTGCGGCTGCAGAGGTGTCACGATTGCGAAAGTGCACACCTTCGTCAGCGAAGTCGTACCAGGGGACGCCGTCTTCCGGCAGATGATCCAAAACATATCCGGCAACCTTTTCGGCCGTCGACAGCAGGCGGGGTTCCTTCGTCTCGCCATAGCCGACCGTGAATCCGTACAAGGCCCAAGCCGCGCCCCGCGACCAGGTGGTGTCCGCAGCAAAGCCCTGATGGGTATGCGAAAAAACCTTTTCGCCCGGCTTGGCGCTGTTCGGAAATTTCAGGTTACTGCTGCCGCCCTGGGACGAGAAGAATTCCTGCCGGTTGTCGCCCGGATTGTAGTGCACCGATTGCGCCACCGAACCATCACGGCGCACCAGCCAGTCAGCTGATTTGAGAGCGTGCTTCAACCCCAACTCGCGCCATTGCGGATCGTTTGTTTCGCGCGAAGCCCACCACCAGATCTGCAAATTCATCATCGTGTCGATGATCGTATCGTCACCATTCACCGCCCACGAGGCGGCCAGCTCGGTGGTCGGATTGTACATTTGCTTCAAGCGCGCCGCGGCCCGCATCCCCCCATCACGATACTTCGCATCCTTCGTCGCGCGATAAGCGAACACTGAAGCGTAAAAGTTAAGAAAGCCGGTATCGTGGTTCTCCCTCCCTTCTTTGCCAAGCAGTTGTGCATTCCAAAGCTCGGCCCAACGACGAAACCGTTCGTCTCTGGTCCGGGCCGACAGCAGCCACAACTCTCCGACCCAAAAGCTGCCGGTCCAGAAAAATCCTTTTTGTGATTTCCATTCGCCGCTCTGGTTGTCACCCTCGGTGAAAAAACCTTCACCCGCGTCGCGGGCGGCATCGGCGGGAGCGCTCTTTGAAACCACCGGTTCGAGCTTTTGGGCCGTGCGCTCCGCCGACTGCTTCAGCAAATCGATTGCCTCCGCGTAGGATTTCTTTTTCGCCGGCGCCAGCGTGTCGGGCGGAGCCGATTGGGCCGCCGCCGCAGTCGAAAGGATCTTCACCTGCGCCGGTCGCGTCAGGCGCATGCTGGTTTCCTTAACGTAGGACACGAAATCATCAAAACTTCGCGGTGAGCTCCGCGGCGCCGCGAGTGAACCATAGCGAAATTTTGAATCCGCTGTGGTTGCGGACAGGTTGAGATTGTCGCTGTTTTCCTGGTCCCAGACTCCGGTGACATACCAGCGGGCTTTCCCGTTCACGAACTGCGGTTGCACCAGAAGATTGAGAGGATCGTCGGCGCCGGCCTTGCTTTCTTTACCGCTGGCGATGATCGCCAAACCGAGATTTTGATCGGGCAGCATGTGAGTCGAAGTTGCCGTCGGGCCTTCTTCCACAACTTGCCGACCCCACCAGGCGCGAATGAAGACAGGCTCATAGAGGGGTGCGAAAGCTTTCTCCTGCAAACCGGGTTGCCGCACAATCCCGGTTACCAGAGTCAGCCCGTCCGCGCCCTGCGCGCTCACCTGGTGATCAAAGCCACGTTCACCGGCCCATTGGGTCATCCGGCTGGTGAGACTCACTTCGCGACCGCTGACCTTCCATCCTTTGTAGGACAGTTCGACGATTGCGCGCACGGGCCCCGCACTGACGATGCGCCATTTGCGTTCGGCAACGTCCGAGACCCTTACCGCCTTGCCGTCAACTAAAGCGGCGACGGCTCCGATTCCGATGGCGTCTCCGATGCGATAGATGTCCCGACCGAAGGGCGACTCGACGTTATAGACATATTCGGGCGCGCCAAACATTTCCAGATACAAACCCGGACGGCGCTTGCCCCAAACATCGATCGCGTTGCGCTGATCAAAATAGATCCGCCAGGCTGTGGCTTCGGACTCCCACCCCAGGCCATCGAATTTCATTGTGAACTTTGCTGCCGTCCGCTTCGGATATTCGCTGCGCAGCCGTTGAATCGTCGCGGTTTCTCCGTAAGCGATGGTGACGATCCGCGTCTGCTTTGGTTTGAGATCGATTTGAAAGGCAAGTTCGTCCAGCTTGCCGTCACCGTCGAGATCGTCAGCCTGCGACGGCAATTCGATCGTTTGCAGCGTACGCGCGTCTTCGTCGAGAGTGGCCGCGTCGCTCGTGGTGACTATGACGTCGCCCGGTTTGAAGTCCGGCGCAATGCGTCTCAGCTCCGCGACACTGACCACAATATTTTCGGCAATCCGCAATTCGTCTGAAGGATTAGTAACTGAAGTCTTCAGGACTTTGACTCGCGGTGCGGCGAACGCGTGCCCCGCGATCAGCAGGCAACTTAGTATTAGGATTGTACAAAAGAGACGCTTCATGAATTTAGTTTTAGCTGTAGCGCAGACTGTCCAGTCTGCGCATTCTTCAAACATTGGGTCAATTTGAAAACAAGTGTCCCGACAAGCTTTAGTTTGTCACCAGGTTTCGACAAGCTAAGGCTTGTCGGACATCAAACTGACCCACAAGGCGCGGGCTGACGTCGTTTAAGCCAGAGCCAGTTGGGTCGCGCCACAAGAAGCACGAACAATTAACTCAGGCTCCACAATCACGTGTTGATCTTTCGTCCCTCTCTTCCCTTCAACCAGATCGATTAAGAGTCGAGCGGCTGCGTGCCCCATCTCGGGTTTTGACCAGGCCACTGTGGTTAAGGGCACGCGTAACATGTCGCCGTAATGAATATTGCCACCACCAACCAACGCGATGTCTTCCGGAATGCGGAGTCCAGCTTCAGTAATTGCGCTCATCGCGCCGATGGCCGCTGGGTCATTAGCCGCAAAAATTGCCGGCGGCAAATCACCGTCACGCACCCACTCACGAGTGGCGTCGCAACCATCGCGTTCGGTGAAACCGCAATCGCGCACCAACTCAGGGTCAAATGGCACGCCCCGTTTAGCCAGCGCTTTCATATATCCCTCGAAACGCAAAGCTGCCGTAGAAGCGACCGTTCCTTTCAGGTGACCCACACGACGGTGGCCCAGGCTCAAAAGATGTTCAGTCGCCAGCTCTCCAACCTTAACGTCATCGGTGGTAACCATCGGACACTTGACGCCTTCCAGTTGGCGATCGATCAGAACGAGCCGGGCCCGTTCGCGAATGATGCGGCGAAAGAATTTTGTCTCGCCCGGAGAAGCTGAGGACGCCAGAATCAACCCATCGGTCCGGGGCAGCAGGGCTTCAATTTCCGACTCTTCGTTAGCGGCATCTTCATCGGTGCTGCAAATAAGATTTTGATACCCGAGAGGTTTGGCAACCGTCTCAACACCGCGGCAAATCTCCGCAAAGTACGAGTGCATCAGGTCCGGCACGACGATCCCGAGAAGATACGAACGATTGGTAGTGAGCGCCCGCGCAAACTGGTTCGGACGATAATTCATGCGCTGCGCTGCGTCGAGGATGCGCGCCCTGGTTTCCGGACTAATCTCCGGATGATTGTTGATGGCCCGCGACACCGTCATCTTCGAGACACCAAGTGCGCGGGCAATGTCAGCTAACGTTGTAGGCATAACCTGTTGATGTCCGACAAGTTTTAGCTTGTAGAAGTCGCGCGACAAGCTGAAGTTTGTCGGACATTAAATTTGAAACTGACTCACTCTCCATCACCACGCAGAATGGACCGTCTGCGCTACATCAGTTACTACTTCTTCTTCAGCGCTGCCGCGATGGCGGCTTCGGCCAGCGGCGCCATAACCTCATACCCCTTCGCGTTCGGATGCAGTCCATCCTCGCTCAGCTCATCTTTTAGAAAACCTTTCTCGTCCATCATAGCTGAATAATAATCAAGGTAGGTTAAGTTATTTTTCGCCGCATAGCTGCGCATCCATTCATTCAGCGCTTTGATCTTTTCCGGCGGCCGTCTGACGGTCTGCACAATTGGTTTACCGTCGCGTTGCTCGTAATCGCTAACCGGCAGGATGGACGCAAGGACCACTTTGATCGAATTGCTCTTTGCCAGTTCAGCCATCGAGACCAAATTGTCCTGTATCGCTTCCAGCGTGGTCGGCCCCGTATTCCCTGACAGGTCGTTGGTGCCCGCCAGGATGACCACGACTTTGGGATGTAAAACGATCACGTCCGGGCGAAATCTCACCAACATCTGCGGAGTTGTTTGCCCGCTGATGCCGCGGTCAACGTAGGGCTTGCCGGGAAAGAAGCCGCCGTATTTCGGATCGTCCCATGAGTCGGTAATTGAATCGCCCATAAAGACGACGCGCGCCTCGTTCTTCGACGGCTGGGCCAGCTGGCCGTTCGCATCGCGATAACGCGCCAGCGCCGGCCAATCCTTCAATCTGTTTTCGGCGCGGGTGAGTTGGGCCTTTGTGTCCGCGCAAGGATCCGCCGCTGCCGTCTGTGCGGCAGCACAGCCAAAAACCCCGAACAGGATGGCCAGCGAAATCATCAGTCTGTGTTTTGTCATCATCGTCTAATTCCCTTCACCAGCAATCGCCGCCTGCATAACCAACTCAGGCGACCATTCGTTAATAGGACGTGCGGCCGACAAGCGGCCGCGACTCATGACCGCCAGGCGATCGCACATGCCAAAGAGTTCGGGCAGGTACGAGCTAATCATCAGCACCGCTTTCCCTTCGCCCGCGCATTGCGCGATCGTTTTATAGACCTGGGCTTTGCTGCCGATGTCGATACCGCGCGTCGGCTCGTCAAGCAAAAGGATATCCGCCTGTTGATGCAGCAAACGCCCCAGGGCAATCTTCTGCTGGTTGCCGCCGGAAAGCGCGGTCACCGGCTGTGTTACATCGTGGGCCTTCACCGCCAACGAACTGACGATCTGTTGCGTCATCGATCGTTGCCGCGAAAGATTAAGCCATCCGAATCGCGAACATGCCTGGAACCTCGTAATGGTCACGTTATCAGCAATCGAGAGCCGGATCGCGAGTCCTTCGTGCTTCCGATCCTCGCTAAGATAACCGACATTCTGCGAGAGCCGGCCGGCCGGCGTCGAACTCCGCGCCTGGTTTCTTATCTTGATCGACCCGGTGGCCTTCTTATCCAGCCCAAAGATCGTGCGCACAACATTCGTCCTGCCTGAACCCATCAGGCCGGCAATGCCCAGGATCTCGCCGCGCCTCAATTCAAAGCTGGCGCCCTTCAACGCCGGCGGCGCGGCCAGGTCTTTTACCTCAAGAATTGTTTCTTTCACGATTGAACCAGCGCTGCGACCAGGAAAGAGATTATCAACCCGACGACCGACCATGTGCGTGATTAGTTCATCGTCGGACACGGAATTGATCTTTCCCGTAGCCACGCTGCGGCCGTCGCGCAGCACGGTGAAGCTGTCGGCGATCTCCCGAACCTCTTCCAGGAAGTGACTAATATAAACGACGGCAATTCCGTGGCTCTTGAAATTTCGAATCAAACCGAACAAATGTTCGACGTCATCGCGCTGCAGGCTGCTGGTCGGTTCGTCCATCAGAATAAACCGGGCGCGCGCCGCGACGGCCCGGCAAATCTCGACTATCTGACGCGCGGCGATGGACAAATTCGAAACCCTCGTTTCAGGTTTTATCTCAGGATGATGAAACATGCTGAGCACGCGGGCCGTTTCGGCGCGGAGCTTCTCTGAGTTGAGCACTCCCCAGCTCGATGGCTCGATCCCCATCATGATATTTTCCGCTACCGACAAGTGGGGAAATAGCGACAGCTCCTGATGTATCAAGGCGATCCCGCGCGCCCGCGCATCGAGCGGACTCGACGGCAGGTACGCCGCACCTTCGACCTCCATCGTGCCCTGATCGGGCTTCAGCAAACCTGCGAGTACGTTCATCAAAGTGCTTTTGCCGGCGCCGTTTTCACCGATCAGCGCGTGGACCTCACCTTGTTCGAGGCGCAGATCCACGTCACTCAGCGCCACGGTAGGACCGAAGCGTTTGCTGACTTGAGATAGCGATAGTGCGGTCATCTTTAGTTGTCAGTGGTCAGTGGTCAGTGGTCAGTGGTCAGTTGATAATCGTCGGTCGTCAGTCGTCAGTTGCAAATTATTCCTGGTCAGGACAATTGATGCCTTCCTGGCTCTGCCACGCCGATGCGCGGCAAGTCTCCGACTTGCCGAAAAGACCTCCTAAAGTTAGCGGTCTCTGACCGCATGGTCGAAGACCCTTAGAAATATTGGGCGAGTTATCGGCAAGTCGGAGATTTGCAGGCATCTGAGTGGCCAAGCCAGATACCAAGTGGCCTTATTCACCGACTAACAACTGACAACTATCAACTGACCACTGACGACTGACCACCGACAGTCTGAGACTCTTTCCAGCCTTGCCCATTGGGAAACTCATAGTAATCGAGCGAATCATTCTTCATCTCGATGCTGTATCCGGCGTCCAACGGCGGCATGTACCGGCCATCCTTAATCTTCACTGGATAAACAAAGTGCTCGTGCAGGTGATCGACATACTCCGTTATGCGATTTTCGAGCGACGCACTCACCGCGATGTAATCGAATAGCGAAAGGTGCTGAACGTATTCACAGAGTCCCACTCCGCCGGCGTGCGGACAAACCGGAACCCCAAATTTTGCGGCCATCAAGATTACTGCCAGGACCTCGTTCACGCCGGCCAGCCGGCAACTGTCGATCTGGCAAAAGCTGATCGCTTCAGCTTGCAGGAGTTGTTTGAAAATCACTCGATTCTGGCACGCCTCTCCGGTCGCTACGCCAATAGGCGCGACGGCACGGGCAATCTTCGCATGACCCAGCACATCGTCAGGCGAGGTGGGCTCTTCGATCCACCAGGGATTGAACCGCGCCAGCTCCTTCATCCATTCGATGGCCTGGTCCACGTCCCAAATCTGGTTCGCATCCACCATCAACTTGCGTCCGGGACCGATCTCTTCCCGGATGATTTCAGCGCGCCGAATATCGTCATTAAGGTCGCGACCAACTTTCATCTTAAAGTGCGTCCAGCCTTCGGCCAGGCCCTCGCGCACGAGGCGCCGGACTTTGTCATCTGAATACCCGAGCCAGCCCGCAGAGGTTGTATAAGCCGGATAGCCGCTGGCCCGCATCTCTTGCTCACGCTGAGGTTTGGTCGCCTCGTTCCGCCGCAGAATTTCGACGGCTTCCCCTGGGTTTAGCGCGTCCGTGATGTGACGGAATGGAATGACTGAGACGATCTGCTCAGGCGTCATGTCCACCAGAAGTTTCCACAACGGCTTGCCTTCGCTGCGCGCGTAAAGGTCCCAGACTGCATTGACCAGCGCGCCGGCCGCGAGATGAATCACGCCCTTTTCCGGCCCCAGCCAACGCACCTGACTGTCGGAGATTAAGCGAAGCCAAAAACCGCCGAAGTCGGAGGTAATCGATTCGAGCGATTGGCCCAGCAGATGATGTTTCAGCGCATGCACCGCCGCCACGGAAATCTCGTTGCCGCGACCGTTCGTGAAGGTCAGGCCATAACCGCGCAAACCGCGTTCGTCGTTGGTTTCCAGGATTACGTAAGTCGCCGAGTAGTCGGGATCAACATTGACCGCATCGGAACCATCGAGAGTTAGCGACGTGGGAAAACGAATGTCTCGGACAGTTACATTTGTGATTCTGGTTGGCATCGAATCGTTTCGGCTCAGTCTGACCATTTTGTTGGTTTGCGCTCCCAACGATGATGACGCAATTCGCCAATCAGCTCCGGGGACAACGCTCCCGCGCTACTCGCCTCGATGTTCGACTCGACATGCCGCAGCTTGCGCATGCCGGGAATAATTGTGCTCACGTTTGGATTACTCAGAATGAAACGCAGGGCCAATGAAGGCAGCGACATCCCTTCGGGCAGCAAAGCTTTCAACCCCTCAGCGCGATCGACACTCGCAGACAGGTTCTCAGGAACAAAATAGATATTGCGCCAATCGCCTTCGGGCCAGGTGCTGTCTTTGGTCAAAGTCCCGGTCAGCGTTCCTTCATCAAAGGGTACGCGGGCGATGACGGCGACATCTTTTTCGGCGCACGCGGGGAACAAATCATCCTCGGGGTTCTGATCGAAGATGTTGTAGATAACCTGGACCGCATCGATTAGACCGCTGCGTACTGTCTTCACTGCGTTCGCTGGTTCCCAGCGATTGATACTGATGCCGACGCTCTGAATCAGCCCCTGCGAACGAAGCTCATCCATCTTTTTTGCCCAGCGATCGTCTTCAACCCAACTATCTTCCCAGACGTGAAACTGCATCAGGTCAAAGCCGGGCAAACCCGCGTGGTCCAGACTTTCATGAACGCGTTGTTCGATGTAGTCGGGCGGAAAAGTATCGTCCAGAGTGAACTCGCTACGGCTGGGCCAGGCGCCATTCTTCGGCGGCACCTTGGTCGCCGTGTAGAGTTTCTTGTCAGGATTCGCCCTGATCAATTGGCCAAGCAGACGCTCGCTTTTGCCCTCGCCATAGGCCCAGGCCGTATCAAAGAAGTTGCATCCCAGATCGACTGCTCGTTGCAGCGAGGCCAGAGATTCCTCATCATCGGAGCCGGTCCAACCGCCCATACCCCACATGCCGTAACCGATTTCGCCAACCTGCCAATTAGTTCGCCCAAACCGCCGATGATTCATAATTTGTCCGACAAACTTCAGTTTGTCGCCGCCTTTTCCAAATGATAGACAGGATTAACAGGATTTCATTTCTCCATCTTGTCGATCATGTAAATCCTGTCTATTTTTCCTTACTACAGATTCGACAAACTGAAGTTTGCCGGACATCTTTAGGCAATCGCCAGTCGGGAGCTCCGCCATCGATCAATGGCAACCGCAAAAACAATCAATGCTCCGATGATGATTTCCTGAATGTAATTGGGCCAGCCTACCTGCTGACAACCGTTGCGCAGAAATGCCATGATCAGCGCGCCAATCATCGAACCCAGGATGCGCCCTTCGCCACCACTGAGACTCCCACCGCCAATCACCACCGCGGCGATGATGTCCAACTCCAAACCCGCGGCCACGGTCGGATCGCCCTGTCGCAAACGCGACATTTGCATCACCCCCGCGAGTCCGAACAACAGGCCGGCCAGGCCGTAGATGTAAATCTTCAGACGATCAGTGGCGATTCCGCATGCCCGAGCGGCTGCTTCGTTTGAGCCCAGCGCGAACACGCGCCGGCCGAACACTGTTCGTCGTAAAACGATGGCGGCGACGACTGCGAGCACGATCGCAATCCAGACTCCCGGCGCGACCAGCAGCCAGGTTTGCCTGGGAACAGTCAATAAAAGATCGTTGGCCCAGGTCTCAGGCATGTTCACTGTCTGCGAGCCCGCAATTCCCTTCGCCACGCCGCGCGCCACGCCCAACATTCCCAGCGTGGCGATAAAAGGCACGACTCGCAGACGGGTGATGGCCAGCCCGTTAACTACGCCGACCAGCCCGCCCACCAGAATCCCAACTGCAAGTGCCGCGCTTGTCGACCAACCGGCATTGATTCCCAAAGCCGTGATCACACTAGTCAGGGCAATCGCCGATCCTACTGACAGATCAATGCCACCGCTAATGATGATTATGGTCATGCCGATCGCCCCGATCGAGACAATGACCGTCTGCGCCAGGACCGTGCGCAGATTCTTCAGGGAAAGGTATTTCTCGGGAGCCCCGATCAGAATCGCGAAGACAACAATTACCAGTAGCAGGCCCAGGAAAGGCGCGAGCCGGTTAAGCCAGCTGCGAGCCATCGCCGAGCTCGAGACGGTCCAATCGTTGTTGGTTTCAGCGATCATTAAAGAAAAGTTCGGTACGCACGCCTCCGGCGTGCCGACTTGCAAATCACCGCGCAACCGATGAGCGCGCGCCACATGGGCTGCACGCCGGAGGCGTGCGTACCGATTACTTCAGATACTGTTCGAGTGGCGGATGCAACAAAGCCTGGCTGTCCTTCGCTTCGAGATTGTCCGGCGTAATCATCGTGACGCCGGTATCAATCCGCTTTTCCACAGCTTTTCCTTGCAGGCTCTCAATCATTGTGCGCACACCGAGATAGCCCATATTAAAAGGATTCTGCACCACGAGCCCGTGCAATTGCTTAGCCCGCATGGCGTCGATGAACATCTGGCTGGTGTCGAATCCGACGAACATTACTTTACCGGCTTTGCCGATGTCCTGTAAGGCCGAAAGCATTCCGGCAGTCGTCGATTCGTTCGGACAGAAAATGCCCTGGACCTGATCGCCGAAGCGGTTGAGCAGATTCTCAGACGCGGTCTTGGCCGTGTCGCGGGTCGCACCCGCATGTTGGTCGGAGGAGATTATTTCGATGTTGGGAAACTTCTGCTTCATCTCCTGAAGAAAGCCCGCCTCGCGCTCTTCCGTGCTCGCCGATCCTTCGGCGTAACGAAGCATGATCACTTTGCCTTTGCCGCCCAGCAATTCTCCCAGACGATCTGCGCCCAGCATGCCGCCTTTGCGATTGTCGGTGGCCACGAAACTTACAATGACATTCGACTCGAGCGCCGAGTCAATGATCACGGTCGGCACGCCCGCACTCTTCGCTTCTTCGACCGGACGGGTCAGGGCGCGATTGTCCAGCGGCGCCAGCACAATTCCGCTTACTCCCTGTGACGCAAATCCCTCGACCACCTGGATTTGCGCATCGCGATCGTCCTCGCGCAACGGGCCCTTCCAGATGACTTCGATTTCAACGCCACCCGTCGACAGCTCGCGCTGCGCCTTGATGGCGCCCGCGTGAATGCTCTTCCAAAACTCATGTGAAGTTCCCTTCGGAATGACGGCAATGGTGAGCTTCTTCGAGTTCGTCGACTTCGAACGGTTGCAGTTAGCGCCTGCGAGTAAGGCCAACAGGAGAAAGATTAGGGTTGTTTTGCGCATGATTGGTTTTGACCGATTCGTTAGCGTGGCTCGTCGTGACGCGACATCATAACTGAAGAGATCCGAAAACCACGGCTAAATTTTCGGAGTGCGCCGCGGAGCATCAATGGCCTAATTTGTAGGGGCGTCCCTCCGTGGGCGCCCGGCCTTCTCACGTCGCAGCAATAAGCGGGCGCCCACGGAGGGACGCCCCTACAAATTGCGCTCTGCCGGCGCCCTCCAAATTTATATCCATCAATCGGAAATCGGAAATCGGCAATGTCTAAAGGGTGACTACTCCCTTGATGTAACCCGGGGTGTGGATGTCCTGAGCCAGAGCATTCTGCACAGATTCAAGAGAGGTGTAACGGTGTGTGATAAAGGGGGCGACATCGATGCGTTGTTGCTCGATGAGATTCAGGGCACGCAGGTACGCAGAAGGCCGGCCATCCGATTCGAATCCGCCCGAGGCCCCAACCGGCGTCACCAGAGTTGGTTCGCGGAACATCAGGTTGTTCAAAACGCTCAGGTCGACGCCGGCATGGCCATGGCCATAGAGCAAAACGGTGGCTTGCTTTCTGATCAGTCCGGGAATGAATGCGAGCACTCGTCCCGCGCCAGACGCTTCGATCAGGTAATCAACTCCCTTTCCGCCTGTGTAATCATGGACCGCTTCAACTGCATCACGATCGCCCGGATCGATTGCCTGGTCAGCACCGAATTTCAGAGAGAGTTGCCGTTTGCCAGCGTTGGGCTCGCTCACCAGCAGCAGCCCTTCGTACCCGAGCACCAGTCTCAGATATTGAACAAACATCAGACCCGCCGGACCGGCGCCGCACACGAGCACGGATTCGATCTGACGTCCACTTGAGTTGCCGTTAAGCTGATAGCGGGCGCTAGTGCGGCCGACGGAATCCGAAGCGTGAATGACGCAGCCTAAAGGTTCAGCCAGCGCCGCCTCTGCCAGATCCAGATCGCTGCGAATCGGAATCGCGTTAATCGCCGGGACTGAGATGAATTCAGCCAGGCCGCCGGGCAATCCGGTGATCCCATGTTCCGCGTAGAACTCGCATTGATGCGAGTCGCCGGTGCGGCAGTATTCGCAAAGCGTCTCGCGTCGCAGACTCATGCAATTCAGTCCCTGGTCCAGGACCACTCGATCGCCGGGACGCAGGTCTTTTACTTCATTACCGACCTCTTCGACACAGCCACTGATTTCATGACCAAGGATTTGCGGATCGACTTCAAAAGGAATCTGTTGACCATATTCGTCGATGTGGTAGTTCGCATGACCCTGAAAAATGTGCGCGTCGGTGCCGCACAAACCGACCGCTGAGACGCGCACGACGACGTCGTGCGCCGACGCGTCCGGGAGCGGAACGTCGCGCACCTCCATCCTTTCGACCCCACACAAGACGCTGGCCCGCATGGTGACCTGCGATCCGTCCGGCGCCACCGGCTTTTCCCAGGTTTCAAACGAAGTGCTCAAACGCTTCTCCCCCGCGCCGCGGCAATCTCTGTGGCGATGTCGCTGGTATCCAGGCGCCCGGCAGCCTGCAACTCCCTGAACCGCTGCATCGTTTTAGGTACGCCAGTTTCCAGAGGTGTGGATGGCAACTCGCCGATCACCCGTTTGATGGACGCATCGTCCAGCGCCGGCGCGATCGGAATCGGCGGACCGTCAAACGTCACCAGTTGCCGGCCGGCGTTTTCGTTGATCACTCGAGCGATTCGCTCTACCTCGACAGTCTCGCCGTGCAGATTGAAAACATGTGCACCCTCGGGCGCCTTGTCCGCACACGCGATGAAGGCGGCCGCCGTGTCCTCGACATATTGAAAATCAGTCGCGCCACTGAAGCGGATGTGAAAGGGGACGTCAAGCACCGCCGCCTTCATCGCCTTGGTTGGATCGCTGGTCAAACCGGTATCGCGATTGACTCCATAAACTGTCAGCGGTCTCAGGCCGGCGCTATTCAGCCCGTGATCCGCAAAATAGACTCGGGCATTCCCTTCGTTAGTGCGTTTAAAGACTCCGTAGTGTGTGGCCGGCTCGGTCGCCGCGGTTTCGTCGAGTGGTGTCGCCGCATCCCCGTTCCCAAAAACAGCCGCCGAGCTCGCATAAACGACTCGTTCAGCGCCAGACGCCTTGGCCGCTTCAAACAAATTCAAAGTTCCAATCACATTCACGAACGCGCCGGCTACCGGATCGGTTTTGCAGGTCGGCACCTGTAACCCGGCCAGGTGAATGATTCGCCGCGCGCCTGAATCCTCCAGCGCCGAGCGCACAGCCGTGACATCGGTGATATCACCGTTGATGAACTGAAGGCGCTCCAGATCGGCCGGCTCCATGATTGCGGCCAGGCGGCGGTTGTCTTCGCTGCGATCAAAAACCACGGGCGTGTCGCCGCGTTCGGCCAGTGTTTTTACAATCCACGAGCCGATGCAACCCTGCGCGCCGGTGATGAAATAGGTTTCAGACATTTTTGGAGTACGGCGGCCTGGCGCCGCTTTTTCATTTCGTTAAATCAGTATTCGCGTCAGGTCTGAAGTCAGTACCATTCGCGTAAGCGAATGGGATAAAGAGGACGCTTGAGTCTTTCAAAAGAACTTCCTTAACCCATCCTCTTAAGCCGATGGTACTGACCTCGCTCCCTGACTCGTCAGTTTGGAAAGCGGCGTCAAGCCGCCGCACTCCAAATCTCACTGCCATCGATCCGATAAAAATCAATTGCATTGGCCGCAAAGATGTTGCGTCGATCCTCTTCACTGACTCCAGCTAACATCGATTGCGCCGCCCCGAGCACTTGCTCGTACGATCCGGCCAGCAAACACACCGGCCAATCGCTACCAAACATCATCCGCCGCGGGCCAAAAACCTCCAACGCAAGGTCCACATAAGGCTGCAAGTCTTCAACCCGCCAACTCGTCCAGTCCGCCTCGGTGACGAGGCCTGAAAGCTTGCACCACACATTCGGTCGTAACCCGAACTGGCGCAAACCGCGCGACCAATCGTCGATCTCACCCCGTGCGATTGGCGGCTTGGCCAGGTGATCGACGACCAGTCGCAACTCGGGGCAACTAACGGCAACCGTCAACGCATGCTTCAAATGGCGCGTATGAACGAGCAGGTCGTACGCTACTCCGCGCTCGGCCAGCGTCCGTAAGTTTGCCAGCACCCGTGGTTGCGTCAACCAATCATCCTGCGGCTCGCTTTCAACCAAATGCCTGACGCCCTTAAACCTCGGATGCGCGGTAAACTCATCGAGCTGATCGACAAATCCGTCCGCAGTCAAATCAACCCAACCCACCACGCCCGCTATGAACGAGTTCTGCTCTGCCAGTTTCAGCAACCAACGCGTCTCTTCCACGCTGTTGCTGGCCTGCACGAGAATCGTCTTCTCGACCCCGTTTTGCGCGAGCCATGGAGCCAGAGCCGTCGGCAGATAGTCATGACAAAGCACTTCAACTTCCGGAGTCATCCAGGGGTAGTCAAAGCGACCTACCTGCCAGAAATGCTGATGGCTATCGACAATCAAAGAACTCGGCTCCCTCAATCCGCCAGAGTCAGTACCATTCGCGTAAGCGAATGGGATCATGAAGCTTCTTCCAGTTCCACCTTAGCCCATCCGCTCACGCGGATGGTACTGACCTCGATAAGTAAACACCCTCACGGGGTTTCACCGCGCGTTTCCCTTCATGATCCTGTTTCGGTTCGCCATCCAGTTCGAGCGCAAACGTGGTCACAAAATCCGGCGCCTTCTTTGGCAGTCCCGTCAGCCGGATGCGATATTCGTCCTGCTGAAATTTCACCGGTTCGTTAGTCGCAAATATCCTGGCTGACAAAACTTTGTTCAGGAGATTGCCAATCACCACCGTCTCGCCGGGCCAGTAGTACACATGCGCGTACAGCGTTCTGCCCTTGCGGGTAAAACTCAGATAGTTCCCACGCCGCGGCTGACAGGAATCCGATTCGCGTATGGCCGCACCATTCTTGCTCATCCAGTCGCCGACCGTCGTCAGAATTCGCACTGATTCTTCGGGTATGGAGCCGTCAGGCTTTGGTCCAATATTCAGAAGATAATTCCCGCCGTCGCGCGCACAGGTAATCAGGTTGCGAACAACGGTCGTCGGACTCTTCCAATTGAAATCCGCCGCGTGATAGCCCCAACTGTCATTCAGAGTCATGCAGGATTCCCACGGACGATTTTGCGAAGCTTCAATCCGCTGCTCGGGCGTGTCAAAGTCTTCGGGAATCTTCGAGCGGTTGTTGATGATGATGTCCGGCTGTAGCTTGCGCACCATCGTGTTCATCTCGACGGACTCCCAACCTTTGGCATCGAGCGGCCAGGCCACGTCGTACCAGAGGATGTCGAGCTTGCCATAATTCGTCACCAGCTCTTTGACCTGGCCGTGGATGTAATCGACGAAGCGGCGGCGCGCAGCTTCGTCGGTTTTGCACCGGCCACCGTCGGGATGATGCCAATCCATCAGCGAGTAATAAAAGCCAACCCGCAAACCCTCGGCCCGCGCCGCCTCAACATATTCGCGCACCAGATCGCGGCCCGGTCCCTGTCTGGGCGCGCAATAGTCGGTGAGCTTCGTGTCGAAGTGGCAGAAGCCTTCATGATGTTTGGTGGTCATCACCATGTACTTCATGCCGGCGCGTTTTGCAAGCTGCGCCCAGGCGCGCGCGGCATTGGGGATCGGTTTGAAGTTCGGCGCGAGTTTTTCGTATTCGCTGACGGGAATTCCTTCGTTTTCCATCACCCATTCATGACGGCCCAGGGTGCTATAGAGTCCCCAGTGAATGAACATCCCGAACTTCGCTTCGCGCCACCACTTCATGCGGCGCGCGCGGTCTTCAACCGTTGAAGTCGTGGGCGCCCCGCTGTCGGCAGGCTGCGGCTGCTGACCAAACACCCAGTCTGACTTGCTCGTGGTCGCGAGCACGCCTGCCGCGGTACCCATCAAACCCAGATAATCTCTGCGGTTCATTCTGGTCTCCCTAAAAGGTTAGCCTGATGCCAAACTGGATCTGCCTTGGGGTGGTACCCTGAGCGAGGTTGCTGATTCTCCCCACGCTGGCATTGATGGTGGAACCGCTGGAATTCAACGTCAGGTTTCCGTTTGCCGGAGTGTCCCAGTTCTGAATGTTGAAGATGTTGAATGCTTCCATTCGCAATTGCATCTTGAATCGTTCAGTGATGGGAATGCTCTTAAACAGCGAGAAATCAACATTGTAAACCGCCGGCCCTCTGAAACCGTTGCGCGGCATATTTCCGAATTGGCCCGTATTATTGGGCACGCCGAACGCGCACGGGTTAAACCAACTAACAGGGGTGCGCACCTGGTCCGCAGCGCGGCCGCCCTGTGAAATTGTCTTTTGACAATTCGGATCGGGATTCGCAGCCACCGGCCCAGCCACAAACGGATCAGCGATTATGTTCGGGCGCAGGTAGTTGTTCGGGGTGCTCAACCCCTGGAGTGACGCGCTGCCACCGAGATTGGCCAAATCACCGGTCACGATAATATTGTAGGGCGCTCCGCTGCGCGCCTGGGCAATAAAATTTGTTTGCCAGTTGCCGAGGATCCAAGCCCCCGGACCGCTCTTCAAGTACTTCTTGCCTTTTCCAAAAGGAAGCTCGTATAGCGTCGCCCACGACAGAAAATGTGTTACGTCATAAGACGACACACCCCAGGCGGTTTTTTGATCCCAGTAGTTCTGGATAGTGGCGGCGCCACCTGGTCCATTCTCAACGTTGAAGTAGCCGCTACCCGTGTCATTCGATCGGCCCCACGTGTAAGACACCAGCGTGCTGAAGCCGTTGGTGAGGCGCCGCTGGAATTTTGTTTCCAGGGCTTTGTAGTTCGCGCGACCCGTCGACAAGGTGTAATTGACACCGGCGCCGACCCAGGGCACCAGCCGAAACTGATCGACCTGCGCGGCGAAGGTCGCGCGGCAGGCGGCGTCGGTTGCTGCGCACGGATTTATCAGCGTCTGACTTGCCGAGTTGGCCAGGCCGGAATAAGGCAGCCGGCGACTAATGCTGCCCACATAGGCGACCGAGATCATGTTTGATTTGCTTAACTCGCGCTGATATTCGACGTGCCACTGATGTGAGTAAGGATCTTTGTAGTTGGGATCGTCGTTAAAACCGCCGACTCCCCACGGGCTGTTCACCGGCAGCGGCGTGGCGAAGCCCTGTTGCTGAAATTGAATGATGTTGAAGGCGGTGCCGTTCGTGAAACTGACGGGCGCGTTCGTCCCTGTAGGACTCGCGAACGCGGTGGCATCGGGCCACACAGCCGCTTCAAGATCATTCTGTGCATACTGACTACGCGCCGGAAGCGGATCAAAGTAGAGTCCATATCCCGCGCGAATCACACTCTTTGAATTCAAAGACCAGGCAACGCCAACCCTTGGTCCGAAGTTATCCTTTACCGGAGCCGGCGCGAAGAAGGGTTTCCCCGCCAAAACGACGTTGTTGAAATGCGGATCGTTTCGAAAAGCATCCGGAATGCACGGCGCGGCCTTGGCCACACTACAAAGCGGCGGCATCGTCGCGGCGCCGATAATCCAACGTTTGTTTTGAATGTCGAAATTATTCCAGAGGCGACCATCAATGGTCTTCGGCTGCGTCAAATAGTCGTAACGCAGGCCCAAAGTCAGCACGACATTACGATTCACCCTCCACTCGTCCTGGGCGTAGCCGGCCCACGATGCATACTTAAACTGGACCGGGCCACCGTGCAGGGTGGGCAGTTGAGCACTGAAACTGTTCGGGAAACCCAGGAGCGCTGAGGCCAGCGACAAACCCGTCGTACCGGAGGTCGGATTGCCGGTCTGGCCGTTGGCAAAGGAATACGTCTGGAAGGTATTCAGCTGGATGCGCTTGGCTTCGATGTACCAACCGCCGATCTTGAAATTGTGCGCGCCTCTGATCCAGGTAATATTTGGCGTGACGCTCCAGTTCGGATTTTCGCGCAGCGCCGGGCCCCGTATGCCAAAATTATTGTTGCCTCCGGCAGTCCAGTTCGCCAGTGCCACCAGCAGGCCATTGTATTTATCAACGTCGACGAACCCCGCTTGCGTCAGCGGATCCAGACCGGCCTCATGTTGATTCTGCTGGCTTGAGTCCACTCCGGGTCGGCCCGCATATCCGGCACGCACATCGAGAATCAACCGGGCGTTGAACGTATGAGTCCAGCCACCGCCGTAATTCCGGCCTTTGCCGCTGCCGCTGGTTGAGCCTTGCTCTCCCAAAGGATTAAAGACGGTGACATTCTGTTGCGTGAAGCGGAAGAAGATGTTGTCGCTATCACGAAAGCGATGGTCGATTCTGAATTGCCAGCCGTTCGAGTTGTTTATTGTCGGACGGCTTTGCGCGAAGTTATTCTGCGCGTCTCCACTAAAGTTCGGTACCGGTGAGTACGTCTGGAAAAACTTCTGCATCGGGGCAAAGATTAGCGCCTGCGGAATCTTGCGGCAGATAGCTCCGGTCTGGGCCTGTTGATTCTGCGCGTTCACCGGCAACGGATTGCCGGCCGCGTCGCAGCGAAACGGATCGCGCACAAAGCTGGCGCCAACTTGTCTGGTTGAGTACGGGTTGTAAATGTCCTGGGCAAACGGAGTCCTGGTAAAATCTCCGGCAATCTCCGCGGACGTCGGCACGTATGAGAGGGCCAGTCCGGGCTGGCTGTAGCGCCAGCCATCGTAACTCGCCGAGAAGAAGGTTCGGTTCTTGATGATAGGTCCGCTGACAACGCCTCCAAACTGGTTCTGCCGGAATGGCAGCGGTTTCTTGGGCACACCAGTACTGGTTCCGCAGCGGGCGGTTGTGCACACATCGAAACTGTTGCGCGCGTCAAAGGCATCATTACGAACGTATTCAAATCCCGAGCCGTGAAAGCTGTTGCCCCCGGATTTGGAAACCATGTTCATAACACCGCCCATGGCCCCACCGAATTCAGCCTTGGCATCTTGTCCGACAACTTTAAACTCCTGGACAGCGTCGATGTTCGGAATCACGATGTAGGTCGGCCCACGAACATTGGTGTTGATGATGCCGTCAAAGAAATACAGCTTCGAACGATTTTGCTGTCCGTGAAAAGAAGGATCGACAAACCCTGAACCGGGAATACCAACGTTGCCTTCAACGCCGCCGATACTTCGGTTCTGAGAAGTAGAGACGGGAGTGACGCCCGGCGTGAGTGTCAGTAGTTGTGTGAAATTCCGGCCGTTAAGCGGCAGGTCTTCCACGGTTCTTTCGTTTATCACCGTACCAAGTTCTGAGGAAGCCGATTGTACCAATTCCGAGCTGGCCGAAACCTCAACCACCTCTGACATTTCGCCAACCGAAAGCGAGACGTTTTGCGTTACGGTTTCGCTGACACCCAACGCGAACGGTTTGGTCAAAGTCTTCTTGAAACCTTTGGTTTCAGCCATGAGCACGTACGAAGCCGGCTTGAGGTTCACAAAGGTAAAGTTGCCATTCTGGCTGGTCGTGGTCTCAGTTTCAGTTTTGGTGGCTTGATTGATCAGTTTCACAATCGCGCCGGGGATTGCGGCCCCGGTTGGATCGCTAACCGTCCCGTTAACTTCGCCGGTGGCAGTCTGCGCGGAGACTATTGACGCCGGCAGAAGAACCAGAATTAAGAGCACCGAAATTTTGAGAGAGCGCATTTGCTTGACTCCTTTCAACAAGCCTGAGTTTCAGAAATCGAAACCATCACCAGCGCGAGCTGGCTTCTCCCCTTGAAAAATCACTACGTTTGCAAATAACGCATTCGCAAAATTGTCCGAATGTCGCGTTACCTCAAAAGTTAAGTCTGATCGAACCCTGCATCACGCGCGGTGTACGGGCGGTGGTCGGAGTCCCAAAAGTATTCCGGGTCATTTGGACCGTCGCCGTACAAGTATTTCCGGCGGCCGTACAAGCTGCCCCGCTCGGGTTGCTTTGCACCAAGCCGAACGTCAGCGTGCCATCAATATCGTCAAAGTTCGCGTGATTGAAGATGTTGTAGACCTCCCAGCGCAACTGGAGGGCGCGCTTTTCTCCGATCCGGAAGTTCTTGAAGACCGCGACGTCATTGTTGAAAATGGCCGGAATCCGGACTGGATTTCTGGGCATGCTTCCAATCTGCCCTAACCCTGTGGGATTGGTAAAGCAGCTGCGGTTGATAACGTATTCAAGGCCCGTCGCATCCGCCCCACTAGCGTTCTTGGTGGGATTGCAAATGATCGCTGCGCGCGCGTTTACCTGGCCGCCGGTGAAATCGGTAATCATCGTGCAGACGGTGGCTGAGGTTTGAATTGATCCGGGCGGACAGGTCTGGCCGGCAGTAATCGTCGCGGTACCCGAAGTGTAGGTAACGCTGATGTTGTTCTTCGGGCGACCCGTGGCATACGACGTGGTTCCGGAAATCTGCCAGTTGTTCAGCAGTCCCCGCACGAACATATTGCGTTTGTTGCTCACATTCGGCAGGTCATAACTGTAATTGATCGTCAGGATATGCGTCTGATCAAAATCAGACGTCGCATAGTTGAAATCCTTGTAGGGTCTGGGATAGGAAAGATCCGACGAGTCATCGTTCGCATAATCGAACGACTTCGAATAGGTGTAAGCAACACCGAACTGGAAGCCCGCCGTGTAACGGCGATTAGCTTGCAGTTGGAGCGAATTGTAATTGGAAGTTCCACTCCAGGTGACGCGGTTGATGTCGCCGTAACCGCGATAGGGTCGCAGGAAATCGTTGTTCTTGGCGACGTTCGCCGTGAACGGATCCCGATTCTGGACATTGCACGGCACGTTGTACCTGGCCGAAATCGTGCAATCAACGAATCGCGCCGCATCAGGGACTGCGTTTATGTTTCGGCGCTCGCCCAGGTGACGGGCAAACGCTCCCACGTAACTTACTTCAAGGACCGTCTTGAATCCGATGTCACGCTGAACGCCGAACGAAAGATTGTAGGTAGTCGGTGTTTTCGAATGCACCTCGAGCGCGGAAAGCGACACCGGATAGAGCGCAGCAGTGTCAACCAGGCCCGTTAGAGTATCGATATTGCCGTTGAAGATTTGGAAAGTTCTTTGCTGCGGCGGATTGCCTCCGAGACTGCTGGCGCCGCCGGTGCCACCGCCGACGCGCGGCATGTGATAGACACCACCCATTGCGCGCAAAACTGTCTTTCCGTCACCAAAGATATCCCACGCAAAACCAACGCGCGGTTCGAAGTCGACCGGTTTGGTTTCGCGATAACCTCTCGGCGAGGTCGGATCGCTCGGCAGAGCCAGGCCGTTCAATGGATCACCTGATCCTGGAATGATTGCTCTGACCAGATTGCGGTTTAGTAAGTTAGCGCCGGTTGGATTCGCAATGCGCGGATCGACGGCAAACTGATTGTTCGCGGCGCAGGCAGTGCCAAAAGCAGGAATGCCATTCGGCTGTCCAGCGCAGTAAGGGACGTAGAGCAGCGGAGCTCTGGCGGGATTAAATTTCGCCGGATCAAAATTCGACCCCTGGTTGTCGAGTTGATACTGGCTGGTGTGCGCCTCGAAACGCATGCCGTAATTGAGCGTGAAACTGCGAGTAATCTTCCACGAATCCTGAACGTACCACTGCAAGAGTTTCATCTCGAGATTAGTGAACGGCCGTGAGAGTTGTTCAGTGTAACTGTTGAAATTACCCAGCAACGCGTTTGAATAAGCAAAACCTGTGTTTCCGGCTGCGGTGATAAACCCGTTCCCGGTGCCGGTGCCGAAATCCAGTTGGCCTGACCAGTTTCCACCGGGGGCTTCCCGGTTAAATAAGCGCTCGAAATAAAGCCCCAGCTTGAAACTGTGATTGCCATGGGTAATCGCGACGTTGTCAGAGATGGCCGGTTTGATATAGTCCGCGCCGACCTCGCCCCAACGATTTAGCCAGCTGATGTTCGCTGGATTGCCGGCGACGCTGCTCCAGCCGTTGGCTAGCGGCACCAGATTGAGCTTGGTATTGTTGTCAGGGAACAGTTGCGGCGCCGTGTAGTTAAGCGCAGTTCTCGACAATCCTTCCGCAAAGCCTGTCGTCGGAATGAATCCTTCCGTGTCCTTGCGAGAACCAATATTGAACTCATTAACTATGCTCGAGTTTATAATGTGTACCCAATTCACCGATCCCGGCCAGCCGTTGTCTTTGTACAAGTAGTGCGAGCGAATGCCCCAGCGGTCCACCCCATTGGCTCCGTTCGGCCAGCCCGAGGTTGCCGTCCCTTCGTTGTCCGAAGTCCACCATTGAGCTTTGTAGTAAATGTCATCCTTATTCGTTGGTTTGAAATCGAAGCGAATCAGATAACTGTGTTTGGGCACATCCACGCTGCGTTGAAAAGTGTAGCGTCCAGGATTGCTCGCGATCGGAGAGTTAGGTAGCGGGTAATACTTCAAAAGATTCTGCGCGCTCCTATTAATCCGGGCATCAGGAATAATGTTTCCCTGAAATTGCAGACCGGTCAGCGGGTCGAGGATCACCGGCACCGCCCCGCTCGAGTTCCGCGATTGTGAAAAGTTCCCAATCCGCTCCAAAGCTGTCGGCACCGTCACGAACACCGGATCCGTGGGCGTGATGGTGTGCGGTTTCTCCATGTTGAAGAAGAAAAACGCTTTGCCTTTGATAAGTGCGGACTTGCCTTCTCCGAACCTTGGTAAGGGCATCGGCCCCCCGAAATTGAATCCCCAGTAATTGAAACGATAAAGCGGCCGCGGCAGGCCGGCCTTGTTACTGAAAAAATTGTTGGCATTCAAAGCTTCGTTGCGGATGAAATAGTAAGCCGTACCGCGATACTCTGAACCGCCGCCCTTGGTGACTATATTGATCATGGCTCCGCCATTGTTGCCATATTCCGCGGCGTAGTTATCGCGCAGCACTTTCACTTCAGAGATCGCATCCAGGCTGGTAGTCATGCTCAGGAGGTTGCTGCCGCTGGGCTCGCTCGCATTAAGCCCGTCAACCGTCGCCACGGTGGAACGCGAACGCTGCCCGGAAAATGTCGGCAGCGTGGTGCCAAAGCCATTTCCTACGGCTTCAATATCAGGAATATTTGAGGTGCCGGGTAGCAGACGCAGGAGCGAGGTCACGTCGCGGCCCTTGGTGGAAATCAGATTGATTTGATCCGATGTGAGCCGAGCCGTGAGATCGCTACTCTCCTTCTCAACCACCTGACCTTCGCTCGTGATCGTCACCGTTTCGGTTAGCTGTCCGGTCTTAAGCGCCATGTCGCCGAGAGCCAATGACTCATTGGCGCTGAGAAATATTTTCGTGCGCAAAAGCTTTTCAAATCCCTGGTGTTCAATCTTGAGCGTATAAACACCCGGTTGGACAGAAGCGAAGCTGAATCTGCCGGCCTCATTCGTCGAAGAATTCCGCTGGTCCTTGGTCTGGTCATTCGTCAAAGTTATGTCAGCCGCGGGCACTGCTGCGCCATTCTGGTCGGCCACCCTCCCGGAAATTGTGCCGGTGATTGTTTGGGCGCTCGCCGGCGCGCTTAAGAAAACCGCGGCCAACAGGCCGATGATTATCGTGGACCAGACGCGTGATTTGTCGAACGGGAACGTGAGAAGCAACGAAATTCTGTGCTCAAAGCTGGACATGGCGATCTCCTTCTGTGGTGGCTTGGTGTCGAAACGCTGACTGCGTTTGGCGAACCCTAAACTCGACTTCCTGATTAACGCAGACCAGATTGGTTTGCGCCCTTCGCTCCCTGCAGGTTCGAATACTTAACCGACTAAATAAAGCCGAATTACCCAGGAAATATGTCTCGTTACCCTAATTGAGTTGCAACCATGATGCTTACTTCAGTCTGCTAATGACCGATGGACAAAGTAGATCCGCTGAACCGCCTGTTACCGGTAACGGATACTAGGTCGTTACCGCTAACGCTGTCAAGAACTTTTTTGAGGAATTTAGGATTTGTGGCGCTGGTTAGAGGCGCCCTTAGCGGGTTTGAAAACGCCGACTAAATTGCCGTGCCGGAATGCTGACAGTGTATGACTGGCTGTTTGGCTCAATTGCCAGCTTTATGAAATTCCCCTGGCACGACTCGTCTTCGTTGGCGATGTAGCCGGCCATCGTGTTCTCTTTATCCGTCGTCCGGAGATTTCGATGAAGTTGATAAATCGCCTGCAACTCGAGATTACTCTTTAGCGTGGTGAAGGTATGACTTTCAGCGCCCTTCTTCGGACCATTGTCGATGATCGCGACTTGTGGCTTGATGGCGCGAAGGAGCGTGGGGTTGTTACTGGAATCGACCCCATGATGATCAACCTGGAAAACATCCACCGCGCCGACAATGTTCTTAGGACACGCAAGCCGATCTTCGATGTTCCAGGTCAGATCACCGCCGTCAAAAAACCTGAAGCTACCAAACGTAAGCAAAATGCCGATGCTGTTAGCGTTGTCGCTTGTGTCTTCGGCCTTCGGTTCAAAATTCTCTCCACACCGTCGAATCTGCGGCGCACTTGATTGCTCGCCGAGGACCATGCCGCCGGCAGCGACGACCCGCACCCTGAGCATCGGTGAATTCTTCGGCGACCTCTGCAACTTGATTTCATCACCCGGCTTCAGGGTAATCGCACTGCCACCGGTCGTTTGCTTGTAGGCATCAATGAACTCCGCTTGCATGTCGGCAGCGAGTGTTGGCGGCAAACCGTGATCGTAGTAATTCTTGATCGGTATCAGTTTCGCGAGAGCCGGAACACCACCCACGTGATCGCGATGCCAATGAGTGATGACGCAGTGATCGATCTGTTTGAGGCCAGCGATTTCCAGCGCCACCCTGGCGATTCGCCCGGCGTCACGTTCACCGGGAAAGCCTGTGTCGATCAGCAACGATTGACCTGCCGGCGTCACAATCAGCGTCGCGGCGCCGCCCTCAACATCGATGAAATAGATGTCGAGGCCTTTTGGCGCTGCATGAAGGATCGCGTGCGAAGAAAGAATTGGCAGAATCGCGAGCCATAGTATTTTAGGTAGTTTCTTCATATAGAGTCCTTCATTTAGGGAACAGTCCTGGTCCAGGTTCCCAGTCCACCGGAAGCGTCCAATCACTAAACCAATCACTACAGTCAGACTGAGAGCGTCAGCGAAGCTCTGGTCATCTCGCCATCAACCAGTCGCCAGATGCCGAGCGCGTTTGCGTCTTTTAGTTCATCGGGCAAAGCAGAGTCAACAAAATCCTGATAACAAACCGGTCGCGTAAAACGAAATCCCGCGCGCGTACCCACCGAAGTCGAGCGCCCGTCCGACGTCGCCGGAAATGGTCCGCCGTGCACCATTGCATGGCCGACTTCGACACCAGTGGGAAAGCCATTGAAGATTAGACGACCAGCTTTCTGCTCAAGAATCGCGATCAAATCTCTGCTCTGGCTGAGCTCTGCTTCGTCGGCGTGAATGGTCGCGGTCAATTGACCTTCCAGGCTGCGTGCGCAGTCGACTAATTGTTTTCGGCTTGAATACTTAATCAGCAGGGTTGCGGGGCCAAACACTTCCGCGCACAGCGATCGATCTTCCAGAAATGCGTTTGCGTCGGTTTCGAAAAGCGCCGCGCCCGCAGAAGCATCGCCACTCCCAGGCTCCCCTGACGAAACCAGCCGCACCGCCGCATTCGCGTTCAGCGCGGTCGTCCCTTCGCGGTACGCCGAACAGATTGTTGAAGTAAGCATCGTGAACGGTTGAGCAGCAGCCATTAACTCGCCCAGTCGCGTGACCAATTCCTCAGAACCTGCATCGGGAATGAAGACTAATCCCGGATTAGTACAGAACTGGCCCGCGCCGAGTGTCACCGACGCATGAAGACCATTCGCGATCGCTTCCGTCTGATCGCGTAATGCCGGCGCGAGAATGAACACGGGGTTCACGCTGCTCATTTCGGCATAGAACGGAATCGGCTCCGGTCGATTGGCCGCGGCTTTCATCAGAGCAAAACCACCCGCGCGCGACCCCGTAAAACCGCCGGCTTTTATGGACGGATGCTGCATCAGTTGCGCGCCGACCTCACTGCCCGGTCCGTAGATTAATGAGAAGACCCCTTCGGGAAGATCGCATTCGCGCACTGCCCTGCTCACCGCGAGCCCGACGAGCTCCGCCGTTCCCGGGTGCGCATGATGAGCTTTGACGATGACCGGATTGCCCGTGGCCAGGGCCGACGCAGTGTCGCCTCCGGCAACTGAAAATGCCAGCGGGAAATTGCTGGCGCAAAAAACGACCACCGGCCCCAACGGACGCAGCATCGATCGCACATCCGGCTTAGGCAACGGCGTTCGAGTTGGATCGCCGCGATCGATGCGCCCGTCGACCCACGACCCTTCTTCAACTAATTCGGCAAACATGCGTAGTTGATTGCACGTGCGCCCTATTTCATTTTTGATCCGCGGCGCCGGCAGAGCGGTCTCCTGACCTGCGCGCACAACCAAATCATCACCGATGTCTTCAATGTTCGCAGCAATCTTCCTGAGCAGGATCCCCTTCTGCCTTCCGGTTGCGCGACCGTAGGTTTCGAATGCTTCAGCCGCGAGCTGCACGGCCGAGTCAACCTCTTCGGAACTCGCGAACTGAAACTCGGGATCGAGGTTTTCACCGGTTGAGGGATTGACAGCGTTGAAAGTGCGACCGTTTGAGGCAGCACGACTGAAACCGATTATTGATTTCCCGGATAGCGTCATGGTTGCCAATGTCCGACAAACTTCAGGAAGCTCTGAATAAGTTTCCTCAAGTTAGTCGATAACCAAGTTAAAATGTCGGCAGCTCAGCCAAAGGAGAACTGCCGAATGAGTCAACCAACATTTGCCGCGCTGGCCTATGCGAACAAGAAGAAGAAAACTCGGCGCGAAATATTTCTTGCAGAGATGGAGCAGGTAGTGCCTTGGGCCGAGTTGCTC